>Ga0207648_10000421_pt1 | contig 46603 bp, 43 predicted proteins | sample KBSMisM32_FD_184310 | JGI IMG/M metagenome (GOLD analysis project Ga0207648, IMG submission 184310) | Miscanthus rhizosphere microbial communities from Kellogg Biological Station, Michigan, USA - KBS Miscanthus M3-2 (SPAdes) (version 2) | ecosystem: Host-associated > Plants > Roots >... | reverse complement strand
CGGAACAGGCCCTTCACTTCCTCGGGGGTGGCGTTGGTGGCGACGTCGAAGTCCTTGGGCCGCAGGCCGAGCAGCAGGTCGCGCACGGCGCCACCGACGATGAAGGCCTCGAAGCCCGCTTCCGTCAGCGTCTGCACGACCTTCACGGCCCGCTCGTCGACCAGCGTCAGGTCGATGCCATGCTCCTCCTTGCCCACCTCCGTGCGCTTGCCGCGCGGCGTGCCCTTGGAGGCGGAATCGCCCTTCCCCAGCAGTTTGTCGATGAGCTTCTTGATCATTTGAAAAGGTTCAGGATGCGCCACCCGCGTTCGCGGGCGATGGCTTCGAGCGGGGGCGACGGGTTCGTCGCGACGGGATGCGTGGCCTTCTCGAGAAGAGGCAGGTCGTTGATCGAGTCGCTGTAGACGCTGGTCCGCCCGAAATCGCTCCAGCGCTTGCCTCGTGACGCGAGCCACTGCTCGACCCGCGTGACCTTGCCCTCGCGGTAACTCGGCACGCCGTCGATGCGGCCCGTGATGGTACCTCCGGGCCCGCGTTCGAGCTTCACGGCGATCAGGTCGTCGATGCCGAAGGCCCGGGCGATCGGCGCGGTGACGAACTCGTTGGTGGCCGTGACCAGCGCGACGAGATCGCCCTGGTCGATGTGCTCGCGCACCAGGCTGCGTGCCGAATCGTACAGGCGCGGCGTGATCACCTCGGCCATGAAGCGCTCGTGCGCGGCTTGCGCCTCCTGCAGGGGGCGCTCGCGCAGCGGCCGGGTGGCGAACTCGATGTAGGCGTGCACGTCGAGCCGGCCGGCCTTGTAGGTCTCGAAGAATTCATCGTTGAGCCGCTTGAATTCGTCGGCATCCACCCATCCCTCGCGCACCACGAACTCGCCCCAGGCGTGGTCCGAGTCGAGCGGGATGAGCGTGTCGTCCAGGTCGAAAAGCGCGAGGTTCACGGCTGCTCCTGCGAGGCGAGCATCTGCTTGAGCAGGGGCACGGTGATGGCGCGTTTGTTGACGAGTGCGTAGTCGTCCAGGCTGTCGAGCAGGGCCATGAGGTACTTGAGGTCGCGGGTGAAACGGGTGAGCAGGTGGTCCATCACGTCGTCGGACAGGAAGAGCCCGCGGCGATCGGCCTCGCGGCGCAGGGCGGCGCGGGTCTCGGCTTCGGACAGCGGCTGGATGGCCAGCACGTAGCCCCAGCCGAAGCGGGTGCGCAGGTCGTCGCGCAGCGGCAGGTCCACCGGCGGCACGCGGCCGGCGGCGGCGATGGGCACGCCGCGCGTCGTCGCGTCCACGAAGACGGCGAACGCGGATTGCTGCTGGTCGGCATCGAAGGCGTCGCAGGCGTCGAACACGACGAGCGAGGTGTGCTCGTCAATGCTCCAGGGCGGAGTGTCGCCGGCGCTGAAGCAGCCGACCTGCCCGCCCTGCTGCTGGAAGCGTTGCGCCAGCGCCTGCAGCAGGTGCGTCTTGCCGCAGCCCGACGGCCCCCACAGGTACACGGGCGCCGAGTCGGCGCGCACCGCCCGCAGATGCTCCAGCGCCATCGCGTTGGAGCCAGGCACGAAGGTTTCGAAGCTTCGCGCGATGTCCGGGGCGAGGGCCAGCGGGATTTGCTTCACGGCTCAGGCTCCGTACAGCCGGCTTTGCACGTACCAGTCGCGCAGCCGTGCCGCGGCGACCACGAGCACCGCGCTCACCGGCAGGGCGATCAGCACGCCGGCAAAGCCGAAGAGATGGCCGAAGGCCAGCAGCGCGAAGATCACCGCCAACGGGCTGAGGCCGATGCGCTCGCCGACCAGGCGCGGGGTGAGGAAGAAGCCTTCCAGCATCTGGCCGAAGCCGTACACCACCGCCACCGCGACCAGCCCGTACCAGTTCGCAAACTGCAGGATGCCCGCCAGCAGCGCGAGAAGCATGCCCAGGCCGAAGCCGAGGTAGGGGATGAACATCGCAAGGCCCGTGAACACGCCGACCGGCACCGCGAGATCGAAGCCGAACAGCGCCAGGCCGACGCTGTAGAACGCGGCCATGGCCAGCATGACGAGAAGCTGGCCGCGCAGGTACTGCCCGAGCACAGTGTCGCACTCGCTCATGAAGCCATGGAAGCCCGGCCGCAGGCGCGGCGGCACCATCTCCTGCATGCGAAGCGTCAGCCGCGGCCAGTCCATCAGCAGGTAGAACAGCACCACCGGCACCAGCACCACCGTGCCGAGGATGGTGAGCACGATGCTGCCGCCGATGCGCGCCGAAAGGACGATGGTGGCGAACCAGTCTTCGAAGTTGGCGTTGAGCGTCTTGAGCGCGAGCTGCTGCAGGCTGTCCACGTCCAGCGCCACGTGGATCCCGAACTGGGCGAGCCACGGTTCCACCGAGGTCTTGAGCGTCTTCGCCAGCAACGGGACCTGCTCGCGCAGCAGCGGGATTTCCTTGGACAGGATGGGCACCATCAGAAGCAGCACCGCGGTGACCGCCAGCAGCACGACGACCTCGACGAAGAGCACCGCCAGGACGCGCGGCACCCGGCGTTTCGCCAGCCGCTCGACCGCCGGATGCAGCGCGTAGGCCAGCACCGCCCCGATGAGGAAGGGCGTGAGCACCGGCGCCAGCAGCCACAGCAGGGCAAGCGCCGCCAGCCCGAGCGCGAGCCAGGACAGGGTGCGGCGTTGCGTGGAGGATAGATTCATCGAGCGAGCGGAGCGGCCGGCGTGACGCGGCCTGTTGGCGGTTGTTCGAGCGCCGCGGCTTGTCGTCGTCGCGGTCGAGCGGAAATTCTACGGTCTGGCATCGGCGCGAGGCCGGCGGCGTGGCGCAGTGTAGGCGCCGGGCGTCGAATAGGGCGCGCGACGCACCTTCAGTGCAGCCGCGGCCAGCCGGCACCCCGCAGCTCGGTCACACGCTCGCTCAAGGCGGCGTGGTCCTCGGCCTCGGGGCGGTGCCGCAGGTAGGTCTCGATGTCGTCGACCGCCTGCGGGTACTGCCCGAGCTCGGCCAGCACCAGCCCGCGGTCGCGCCGCTCGTCCCAGGCGTGCGGCAGCAGGATCACCAGCCGGTGGGCCACGGCGAGCGCCCGCGGCCAGTCCTGCGCCGTGCGGTGGATTTCCTTCAGGTTGCGCAGCATGCGCGCCAGCACGTCGCGCGGCGGCGCCGCCTGCAGGAAGAGCCCGAGCGGTGCGTCGAAGTCGCCCATCAGGCCATGGCTGCGCTTGTAGGGGTTCAGCAGCTCGTCCAGCTCCTCGCGCGACAGCGAATGGCCGGTGAAGGGGTCGATGACCACCTCGCCATGCTGCTGGCCGGTGTGCATGCGCAGCTTGATGAGGAAATGGCCGGGGAAAGACACCCCGCGCGCCGTCAGGCCGATCTGCGTGGCGAGCTCGATGTAGAGCACCGCCAGCGTGATCGGGATGCCGCGGCGCGTCGAGAGCACCGTGTGCAGGTAGCTGTTGCGCGGGTCGTAGTAGTCGTTGACGTTGCCCGCGAAGCCCAGCTCCTGGAAGAAGTAGCGGTTGAGCCAGCGCAGGCGCTGCACGGGGACGGCGTCGGCCGGGATGCGGCGCTTGAGCCGGTCGGCCATCATGTCGATGTCCGCCAGCACGGCCTGCGTGTCGAGGTCGGGGTAGTCGTCCTGGGCGATCGCCGCGGCGGCCTCGATCAGCGAGAGACTCGCATCGTCCGCCACCAGCGAGGAAAAGTATTCCAGTGCGGTGGGCGCTTCGAACTGCAGCGGCTCGGACATCGGATCAGTTTAGCCTCGCCGCGCGAACTCGCGCAGGCGCAGCCCGGTTGCGATCAAGGTTGCAAAGTAGAGCAGCGCGGCGACCCCGAGGACGCCTGCCATCCACGCGGCCCGCTGCAGGCTTCCGGCGGCCAGCCAGTCGAGCCGGTGCCCCGCCCACCACAGGCCCGCGCCCATCACGGCACAGCCGAGCACCAGTCGCAGGATGTACAGCGGCCACCCTGGCTCCGGCTTCCACGACCCGCGCCGCCACAGGATGAAGAGGAGCGTGCCGGCGTTGACGACGCCGCCCAGGCCGGTCGAGAGGGCCAGCCCCGCCACGCCGAAGCCCAGGCCGTAGACGAAGAGCAGGTTGAACAGCTGGGTGAGCACGAGCACCGCCACGCCGACGCGCACCGGGGTGCGGGTGTCCTGCCTGGCGAAATAGCCGGGCGCGAGGATGCGGATGGACACGATCCCGATGAGGCCCACCCCGTAGCCGGTCACCGCGAGCGCCGCGCCATGCACCTGCGCCGCGCGGAACTCGCCGCGCTGGAACAAGGTGGACACGAGCGGCTCGGCGAAGACCAGCAGCGCGACGGCGCAGGGCAGCGCCAGCAGCATCAGCTGGCGCAAGCCCCATTCGATGAGGCCGGAATAGGCCGCCTCGTCCTTGCGGGCGTGGGCGGCGGACAGCTGGGGCGTGAGCACCACGCCCAGGGCGACGCCCAGCAACGCCGACGGGAACTCCATGAGCCGGTCGGCATAGGTCAGCAGTGACACGGCACCCTCGCCGAGGTGGCTGGCGATCTGCGTGTTGATGAGCTGCGAAATCTGCGCCACCGACACGCCCAGCAGCGCCGGCGCCATCTTGCTGAGCACGTGCCGCACGCCCTCGTGGTGCCAGGACTCGCGCAGCCGCGTCCAGGTGAGCCCGAACCGCGGCAAGGCCCCCACGCGGCGCAGCGCCGGGATCTGCACACCCAGCTGCAGCACGCCGCCGATCATCACGCCCGCGGTCAGCGCATAGATCGGCTCGATCCCCCAGCGCCGGAACAGCGGCGTGAGCAGCAGCATCGCGGCGATCCAGGACAGGTTGAGCAGCACCGGCGTGGCGGCCGGCACCACGAAGCGCCGCCAGGTGTTGAGGATGCCCGCCGCGAGCGCCACCAGCGACATGAAGGCGATGTAGGGGAACATCCAGCGCGTCATGACGACCGCCGGCTCGAAGCCGCCGCTGGCCTTCAAGCCGCTGCCCATCAGCCACACGAGCACCGGCGCGCCGACGACGCCGATCACGCAAAGCACGACCAGCGACCAGAGCAGCACCGTGGCGACCGCATTGATCAGCCGCTGGGTGGCTTCGTCGCCGTCGCGTTCGTGCGACGCCGCCAGCAGCGGCACGAAAGCCTGGGAAAAGGCGCCCTCGCCCACCAGCCGGCGGAACAGGTTCGGGATGCGGAAGGCGACATTGAAGGCGTCGGTGAGCGCGTTGGCGCCGAAGATCGACGCCTGGAGCATGTCGCGCGCCAGCCCGGTGATGCGCGAGGCCAGCGTGAGCAAGGAGACGGTGGAAGCGGCCCGCAGGAGGTTCATTCGGTCGTTCGGGCGCGCCCGACTCGGCAATTGGCGACTGGAAAGGCCGGGATTATAGAAAGCGGTTACTAACGTCTGGCATCGGGATTTGCGGCCAACGGGCGGTGAATGCTATACTCGCTGTCTTTGCTTCTGGCAGGTCCTGTCTTGTCTGAAGCCCCACCTGGATTCAAAGCTCAAGCATGGCCACCTCATCCAAAGCCAAGAAAAAGACGGTCCGCATCGCGTCGGGCCGCAAGCGCGTCCGCCAGGACGTCAAGCTGAACGCCGCCAACACGGCGCTGCGCTCCAAATTCCGCACCGTCGTCAAGAACGTGCAAAAGGCCGTTGTCGCCGGCGACAAGGCCAAGGCCACTGAACTGTTCCAAGCCGCCCAGAGCGTGATCGATTCGGTCGCCGACAAGGGCATCTTCCACAAGAACAAGGCTGCTCGCCACAAGAGCCGTCTGGCCGCCAAGGTCAAGGCGCTCGCTACTGCCGCCGCCTAAGACGGCAAACGATCCAGGTGAAAAAGGGGCTCGCAACTGCGAGCCCTTTTTGTTTGGTGCGAGCGATCGGGTCGCTGAGCACCTGATTCGATGGAGCCGGCGCCCTCGCCGCCCGACCTTCAGGCCGCCGGCGGCGAATCCTGGTCCGGCAGCAGGCAGGCGTCGCTGGTCTGCAGCTTGTTGTCGCGGGCGAAGTTGATGACGAAATCCCAGGCCATGGGTTCGATCTCGCGCAGTTTCTCGTTGACGATCACGCACTTCACGCCATTGATGACCTGCGGCACGCAGTACGGCGAGTAGCCGATGAAGGAGCCGATGCCGCCGGCCGAGCCCTCGGGCCGGAAGCAGGACATCGCCCCGCACAGCCGTTCGGCCCAGTCGCTCGGCCTGAAGGTCCTGCCGTCCAGCGTGATGCCCTGGATGAAGACTTGGCGCGGTTTCGGATCGGTCATTCGTTGCTGGCGGGCCGGCAAGGGGGCCCAGGAAGGGTGCTCGATCCACAAGGGACTGCGAACGGCAGGCGGTATTGTGCCGTGTTTGTGCTGCGTCGCAGCACGGTCGAAACGGAAGTCTCTGGCACCCATCCCTCAGACATCGGCACATTGGGGCGGACCCTTAGAATCGACCGCCTCGGCAGCGTGCGAATCATCGCGGTTGCCGCTGACATTTCGCTGTCGGCGCGCTGTCAGGCCGCTGGCTCACCCACCTCGTCAACGCGGAGAGCGCTCGATGAATGCCCCTGAGAAAGTCCCTGCAAGCCCCGAACCCCATGTGATGAAGACCTACGGCCGCCTGCCGATGGCCCTCTCGCATGGCCGAGGCTGCTGGGTGTGGGACACCGAGGGCAAGAAGTATCTCGACGGCCTGGGTGGCATCGCCGTCAACACGCTGGGCCATGCGCACCCCAAGCTCGTTCCGGCGCTGCAGGAGCAGATCGGCAAGCTGATCCACACCTCCAACTACTACGCCGCGCCGCTGCAGGAGCGGCTGGCCGCCAAGCTGTGCGAGATCTCCGGCCTGGAGAACGTCTTCTTCTGCAACAGCGGCCTGGAAGCCAATGAAGGTGCGCTGAAGATCGCCCGCAAGTACGGGCACGACAAGGGCATCGACCGCCCCGAAGTGGTCGTGTACGAAAAGGCCTTCCACGGCCGCTCCATCGCCACGCTGTCGGCCACGGGCAACGCAAAGGTGCAGGCCGGCTTCGAACCGCTGGTCGAAGGCTTCGTGCGCGTGCCGCTGAACGACGTCGCCGCGCTCGAGCACGTGGCCGCCACCAATCCCAACGTCACCGCCGTGTTCCTCGAGGTGATCCAGGGCGAAGGCGGCATCAACCCGGCCAAGATCGAGTACCTGCAGGCCGTTCGCCGCATCTGCGACGACAAGGGCTGGCTGCTGATGCTCGACGAAGTGCAGTGCGGCATTGGCCGCACGGGCAAGTGGTTCGCCCATCAGTGGGCGGGCATCAAGCCGGACGTGATGCCGCTGGCCAAGGGCCTCGGCTCGGGCGTGCCGGTGGGCGCCATCGTGTGCGGCCCGCGCGCGGCCAAGGTGCTGGGCGCCGGCAACCACGGCACCACCTTCGGCGGCAACCCGCTCGCCATGCGCGCCGGCATCGAGACGCTGACGATCATGGAAGAAGACAAGCTGCTGGACAACGCCGCCAACGTCGGCGCCGCGCTGCGCGCGGGCCTGCTGCGCGAGCTCCAGGGCGTGGACGGCGTGGTCGAGATCCGCGGCCAGGGCCTGATGATCGGCATCGAACTCGAGCGTCCCTGCGGGGAATTGCTGTCGCGCGCGGCCGACGCCGGCCTCATGATCAGCGTGACCGCCGACCGCGTGATCCGCCTCGTGCCGCCGCTCATCCTCAGCGCGCCGGAAGCGCAGCAGATCGTCGCGATCCTGTGCCCGCTCATCAAGGACTTCCTCGCCACGCCAGCACCGCAACAATGAAACCCGGCATGAGCCTGATCAAGCACTACCTCCAGTTCAAGGACTTCCGCGCCGAGGAATACGCCTACCTTTTCGAGCGCACGGCGATCATCAAGAAGCGCTTCAAGAACTACGAGAAGTACACGCCGCTCGTCGATCGCACGCTCGCGATGATCTTCGAGAAGGCCAGCACGCGAACGCGCGTGAGCTTCGAGGCCGGCATGTACCAGATGGGCGGCTCGGTGGTGAACCTCACCACCGGCGACAGCCAGCTGGGCCGCGCCGAACCGGTGGAAGACAGCGCGCGGGTCATCAGCCGCATGGTCGACATCGTGATGATCCGCACCTTCGAGCAGACCAAGATCGAGGCCTTCGCCGGCAACTCGCGGGTACCGGTCATCAACGGCCTGACCAACGAGTACCACCCCTGCCAGATCCTCGCGGACATCTTCACCTACATCGAGCACCGCGGCAGCATCGCGGGCAAGGTGGTGGCGTGGGTGGGCGACGGCAACAACATGGCCAACACCTGGCTGCAGGCGGCCGACATCCTCGGCTTCACGCTGCACGTGAGCACGCCCAGCGGCTACGAGATCGACGCCAAGGTCGCGGGCGTCACCAACACGAACTGCGTGAAGGTCTTCAAGGATCCGCTGGATGCCTGCCGGGGCGCGCACCTCGTCACCACCGACGTGTGGACCAGCATGGGTTACGAGGCCGAGAACGAGGCCCGCATGAAGGCCTTCGCCGACTGGTGCGTCGACCAGGAAATGATGGCGGCCGCGCAGCCCGATGCGCTCTTCATGCACTGCCTGCCGGCGCACCGCGGCGAGGAGGTCGAGGCCGAGGTCATCGACGGCCCGCAGTCGGTCGTGTGGGAGGAGGCCGAAAACCGCATGCACGTGCAGAAAGCGCTGATGGAGTATCTCCTTCTAGGCCGAATCGGCTAAGCAGGTATGGACTGCCCCCACGTCGCTTCGCTCCTGCCCCCCGAGGGGGCGCCGCCCGGCTTGGGGCGGCCCGGCGCTCGGGCGGCCGCATGAAGCTCGCGCTCGTCACCGACCTCCACGCCAACCGCGACGCTGTCGAGGCGGTGATGGCGCATTCGGTGACGCAGGGTGCGCAGCGCTACGCCTTCCTCGGCGATTTCGTGGGCTACGGCGCCGAGCCGGCCTGGGTGGTGGACTTCCTCATCGAGCACGTCAAGCAGGGTGCGGTGGCGGTCATGGGCAACCATGATTCCGCGGTCGTGAAGGGCCCGACGCCGACCATGGTCCCGCAGGCGCGGGAGGTTGTCGAGTGGACGCGCAAGCACCTGGACGACAACCAGATCGCCTTCCTGGCCCAGTTGCCCATGTCCATCCGCGAGGACGACCGCCTGTACGTGCATGCCAACGCCTTCGCGCCCGACCAGTGGGCCTACGTGGTGAGCCGCATGGAGGCCATCCGCAGCCTGCATTGCACCGACAGCCGCTTCACCTTCTGCGGCCATGTGCACGAACCCAAGCTCTTCCACCTGACCCACACCGGCAAGGCCGGCGAGTTCGTGCCGGTGGCGGACGTGCCCATCCCGCTGTCGACGCAGCGCCAGTGGCTCGCCATCCCAGGCTCGGTGGGGCAGCCGCGCGACGGCAACCCGGCGGCCGCCTACGCGATGTTCGACACCGCCACGAACACCCTCACCTTCCACCGCGTGCCCTACGACCACGAAGCGGCGGCGGCCAAGATTCGCGCGGCCGGCCTGCCCGAGCGGCTCGCCGAGCGGCTGGTCGATGGCGACTGAGGAAGCGCCGCCTCGGGCACCGCTCGAGGAAGGCCAGGTCATCGACGGCTTCGTGCTGGAGGAGCGCGCGCACCAGGGCGGCATGGCCACGCTGTGGCGCGTGCGGCGCCTCGACGCGAGCGGGCCGGACGCCGAGCTGCCGCTCATCATGAAAGTGCCGCGCATCAAGGGCGGCGATGACCCGGCCACGATCGTCGGCTTCGAGGTGGAGCAGATGATCCTGCCCTCGCTCGCCGGTGTCCACGTGCCGCGCTTCGTGGCCAACGGCGACTTCACCGGCCAGCCATACATCGTGATGGAGCGCATCGCGGGCCCGTCGCTGAAGGCGCGGCTGGACCAAGCGCCGATCCCGCTGGCGGACGTGGCCGACATCGGCTGCAAGGTGGCCAACGCGCTGCACGACCTGCATCGCCAGCACGTGGTGCACCTCGACGTGAAGCCCAGCAACATCATGTTCCGCCCGACCGGCGAGGCGGTGCTCGTCGACTTCGGCCTGTCGCGTCACGACCGCCTGCCCGACCTGCTCGAGGAGGAGTTCGAGCTGCCCATGGGCACCGCGCCCTATATGTCGCCGGAGCAGGTGCAATTCATCCGCAACGACCCGCGCAGCGACCTGTTCGCGCTGGGCGTGATGCTGTACCACCTCACGACCGGCGAACGGCCCTTCGGCAACCCCACCACCGTGCGCGGCCTGCGGGCGCGGCTGTACACCGACCCGGTGCCCGTGCGCACGCTGCGGCCGGACTGCCCGCCCTGGCTGCAGGAGATCATTCTTCGCTGCCTGGAGGTGAACCCGGCCAACCGGCACGAGAGCGCGGCGCAGCTGGCGCTGGACCTTCACAACCCCGATCAGGTCGTGCTGACCTCACGGGCCGAACGCAACACGCGGCAAGGGACGTGGCGACGGATGAAACGCTGGTTCCAGTCCATGGGCGCGGAGCCGCGTGCCGACACGAACGTGACCACGCAGACGGCGCGCAGCCCGATCGTGCTCGCCGCGGTGGACGTCATCGGCGCCGAGCCGCGCCTGCTCGAGGCCATCCAGGCCAACGTGCAGCGCGTGATGCAGACCACGCCCGGCGCGCGCCTGGCCTGCCTCGCGGTGATGAAGGTCAACCGCATCGGCATGGACGAACTCACCGAGAAGGACGGCAGCAGCCGTCACGTCAACATGCTCGTGCAGCTCAAGCATTGGGCGCGGCCGCTGGTGGCGGCGCTGGGCGAAGGCGAGGCGGCGCGGGTCACCTTCCACGTCATCGAGGCGCCCGACGCGGCCGCGGCCATCGTCGAGTACGCGCGCCGCAACCAGGCCGACCACATCGTGATGGGCGCGCGCAGCAGCTCCGTGCTGCGGCGCTATCTGGGCAGCGTGTCGGCGCAGGTGGTGGCCGAGTCGGACTGCACCGTCACCGTGGTGCGGGCAGCCGACGCGGTGCCGCCGTCCTCGGCGGCCTGAGGGCTTACTTCGGCTCGGACGCGGCGGGAGGCACCACCACGACGGTGGTGTCGCCAGGCGAACCTTGCTTGCCGGGGTCACCCTGCGGTCCCGGCGGGCCCGGGACGGGCACGGGCACCGGCACCTGCTGCACGACGACCGGGGGCGTCGCAGGCTCGGTGGTGCTGGTCGTGCCGGAGGTCGAGGTGGCCGGCGGCGGGTTGGTGACGACCGTGGTGGGGCGGTCGCAGGCACTGAGCGCCAGGACGCTCACGAATGCCGAGATCAAGGGGATGGACTTGTTCACGCGGGCTCCTCGAAGTTGCTCGCACAACCTTAGGCCGGCCACACGGCGGCCGCAGTCAGCGAGCCGCCCGGCGGCGTGTCACCCTTGTCCTACGCGGACCTCAATGGTCCAGCGCCTGCGCGATGAGGCGGTGCACCACCGGCGGCTTCTCGCCGACGTGGAAGGCGAGCCGCCGCTCGCGCAGCGAAACGTCGAAAGCGCTCATGCGCTCGAAATGCCGCAGGTGCTCCACCCACGATTCGTCGACGAAATGCTCGATGTAGCGCGACGGGTCCGACGGGTCGCGGAACAGCCCCCACGACAACATGCCGTGGCGCAGCCGGTTGCGCCGGCTCTCCTGCATCACCGCCAGGAACTCTGCCGTGCGCGACGGTTCGATCTGGTATTCAACCGTGATGAGCACCGGCCCTTCGTGCGGATCGAGCTCGATGTCCGTGCCCGGCGGCCGCGCGAACTGCGCCGGCGTGAGGTCTTCCACCACGCCCGACTCGACCTTGAAGCGTTGCGTGATGGCCAGGCAGGCAATGGCCAGCGCCGCCGCGCAGGCCAGGCTCGCCTGCACGCTGGTCCAGGTGGCCACCTGGCCCCATAGCGCTGCGCCCACCGCGCAGCTGCCCATCAAGGCCATCTGGTAGATCGACATGCCGCGCGCGCGCACCCAGTCCGGCAAGGCGAGCTGCGCCGACACCGTGAGCGAATTGGCCGACGAGATCCACGCCGCGCCCGCCGCCACCATCGCCAGCGCGGCGACGAGGATGTTCGGCGCGATGCTGATGACGAGCATCGCCACCGCCTGGATCACCGTGCCCCAGGTGACGATGTCGTCGCGCGAGGCGCTTGCGCGCAGCCGCGGCAGGAACAGCGCCGCGACGATCGCGCCCGCGCCCATGCAGGCCAGGAGCAGCGTGAAGGTGCCGGCGCCGCCGCCATGCAGGCCGCGCGCCACCAGCGGCAGCAGCGCCATCAGCGCCATCGATTGCAGGAAGAAGATGGCCACGCGGATGAGCACCGCATGCATGCGGCGCGACTGCCACACGTACTGCAGGCCCACGCGCATCGCACCGACGAAGCGTTCGCCCGGCAGCGCGCTCACCTTGCGCTCGTTCTTCCAGCGGCGGATGACGAAGAAGGCGCCCACCGACAGCACGGCATTGAGCGCGAACACGTAGGCGCTGCCCAGGCTGGCGATGATGGCGCCCGCGACGATGGGGCCGATGATGCGCGACGCGTTCATCGCCACGCCGTTGAGCGCCAGCGCCGCGGGCAAATGCGCGCGGGGCACCAGCTCGGGCACGATGGCCGCGAACACCGGCCAGCGCATCGCAAGTCCCACGCCGTTGGCGAAGGTGAGCGCGAGCAGCACCGGCGCGCTCATCGCATCGGCGCTCACCACCACGCAGATCAGCACCGCGACCGCCGCGACCCACACCTGCGTCGCCATGAAGTAGCGTCGCCGGTCGAGGATGTCGGCCATCGCGCCGCTGGGCACGCCGAGCAGGAAAACGGGCAGCGTCGACGCAGACTGCACCAGCGCCACCATGATGGGCGACGGGCTCAGCGAGGTCATGAGCCACGCCGCGGCCACGTCGTTCATCCACATGCACACGTTGGCCGCGACCCACACGCCCCACAGCATGCGAAAGACGGTGTTTGTGAGCGGCGTCCAGGCGGACACCGTCGCGACGGAAGGGGCGGAAACCAGGGGCTGCGGTTCGGGAGGCGTCGCGCTCATTCGGCTGAACTTATCAGGCCGGCACGCGCCGCGAGACCGCAATCTCCACAATGGCCGTGCACGATTCGCACCGGGCTCAGCGCGGGTCGCTGGTCTCCACCTGCACCACCTTGCCGCCCTTGGTCTCGAACTCGCAGCGGTAGGTGAAAGGGACGAGGTTCATGCCGGGTGCGCGCTCGACCGCCCCCTGCGCTTCGAGCAGCGTGTGCTCGTTGGGCGCGGGACGCAGCTTGCGCGAATCGGACCCGAAGGCGATGCGGCCCACACGCGGATACTTCTGTTTCAACACTGCCGCCGCAGCGCTCTCGCAGGCATCGGGCGACACGCTGCTGAGGTCGGGCTCCCAGGGCTTCGCCGAGCCGCCGGCTGCATTGCCCGTTTCGCGGAACAGCGCGCCCGAGGTGCCACCCGTCTTGGCGTTGTAGGCGCAGCTGTAGCTGAAGTTGACCTGCTCGCCACCGGGCCGGCGGTAGCGGCCCTCGCCCTTCACGCCCAGGTCTTCCTCGGGCGTGGGCGCGATCTGCCGCTTGGCGCCGAAGAACTCCACCTCCTGGGCCTCCTTGCCGCGCATGCGCTTGACCGTCTCGGCGACGGCGTTCTCGCAGCGGTCCGCCGCCTTGGTGTGTTCGGCCACCTCGGCGGCCCGGGCCCCGGCGGCAGCAAGGAACACGGCAATGGCGAGGACGGTACGGCTGGGCTGGATCATGGAAGCGGCAAGTCCGAAGGTTGAGCGGCCATGTTCTCGTCTTTCGCCCCGCGGGGCAAGCCAGCCCGGGAAAGCCCTGCCTCCGCAGCCTCAGTTGAACGGGGAATACCGGCCGCCCACCGCCCGCGGGCCAGGCGAGAAATCGACCCGCCGCCGCTCCTCGATGCGCTCGCCCCACCGGTCGGCATCCCACCGTCCACCGCCGAGCCGGCCCTCCACCAGCTCATAGCCCAGCAGCGCGAAGACGCGTTCGCCGATGAAGATCGGCCGCGCGTTGCCGTACCAGTCCACGCAGGAGGCGACGCAGCCGTCGTCGCGCTGGGCGTTGGCGCGCGAGCGAAGCTGGCCGAGCGGCGAGAAGGCGAGGTCGCGCGCGCGCAGGAACACCACCGACGCCACGCCCGCGCCGTCGACATCGCCCGCCAAGGGCCGCACGCCACCGCGCCCGATGGTTGGCAAGCCAACAATGCCTTCCCGCGAGCCGGTCGGGCGGTAGAAGAAGCCATGGCTACGTGACTCGGCCTGCGTCGCGCCCGGCACCACGTGGCGGCCCGACAGCTCGGCATCGCGGCGCGAGAGCCGCACGCTCGTGAAGTGAAGATCGCCGCGTGCATTGCCCACCAGCAGCGCGTCCTCGCCCATCGCCTCGATGCGCTCGACCTGGTGGCCGGGCGAGAGCGGCTGCGCGTCCGCAGAGAAATCGGCATAACGCAGCGCCCATGCGCCCGTGCGCGGCAGGCCGGGCACGATGCCGGTGTTCGGCCCGCCCCACAGCAGCCAGTCGCCCACGAAGCGGTTGTGCACGACGAAGCCGCTCACCGACGGCAGCGCCCTGTAGTGCTCGCGCTGTGCCGAATCGCGGCCATCGCCGAAGGCGGCGAGCGGTACGCGCAGCAAGGCCATGTCGCCGCGCGTGCGTTCGCTGCCCCACATGCCCTCGCCATGGCCGTCACTGCGCAGCAGCACGTTCAGGTGACCGCCCTCCTCGAGGAAGGACATCTGGTCGATGGGCACGCCCGCGGTCTTGAGCGCCGTGGGCGCGGCGCCGTCCAGCGGAATGCGGAACACGGCCGAGCCGGCCGCTTCGCGTCGCGACGCGCTGGTCCACACGTACACCGAACCTTGCGACACGTAGAACACCCGGCCGGCGGGGCCGAGCACCGCGGTCGATTCCCAGCGCAGGTCGGCACTCGACAGGTCGCAGCTCGTGATGGTGTGCAGCGCCAGCGCTTCGCCCGGCTCGAAGTCGTCGTCGGTGCGGTAGATGCGCGTGGCCGGCAGGATGCGCTGGAAATCCGCGGGCGTCGCACCCGGCCGCCAGCGGCGGCAGGCAGGCAGCTCGCCCCACGGGTCGCCGGAGGCGTACGGCTGCAGGATGCTCGGGGTGTAGAAGATGAGCTTGTTGCCGACCAGGCGGCTCGCGTAGTTGCGCGACGAGTAGTAGTCGAAGCTGCGCAGGTGCCAGGTGGCACGGTAGGCGAGCCGCCCATCGCGCGACAGTTCGAACAAGCCGATCTCCGTGCCGCCGCGCTCGTAGCTGTAGCCGACCACCACCACCGTCGAGCCCGACACCAGCAGCTCGTCGTACCAGGCGCCTTGCGGGCCGCTGCCGGGCGCGAAGGCATCGATGCGGTCGATGGGCTCGAGCACGTCGCCGCCGAATCGCACAGTGAACAGCCGCCCGCGCCGCAGGATGACGAGGTGGTCGCCCGCGCGCTTGACAATGCCGCCCTCGTCGACACCGGCGGTCTGGTTGTTGGTGATGGACTCGGATTTCGCGTCGCTGGACGTGGCCAGCGATTCGGCCATCGGCGCGGCCGCCGGTGCCATGCTGGCCATGCCAGCGGCGGGCGCCTGCTGTGCAGCATCGGCCATCGCCTCTTTTCGCCGCACGCCGGCGCGCGATGCTGCATCGCGCCATCGCTGCAGCGCACGCATGAACTGCGCATCGCTCTCATAGGGCTTGAGCGTGCCGCGCCACCCGGCCGCTTCGGCCGGCGGCAGGAAGCCGGCCGCGACGCTCGCGGACACGGTGGTCAGGGCATGGACAAGAACGGCTCTTCGACTGGGCATGGCGCATCTCCGGGGCTGTGATGCCCGGTGATACGCACGGCAAACTGGAACAGGGTGAAAGCGCTGCGAAGCGCCGCAGCCTCAGCTCAGCTGGATCTGGTTGCGCACGTCCTTCACGCCACACACCGACCAGGCATCCATCTCGGCCAGGCGGCGTTCCTCCTCGCGGTTGAGGATGCCCGACAGCGTCACCGAACCATCCTCGATGCGGATGCCGATCTGGTCGGCATGCACCATCGGGTCCATCTCGAAGATGAGTCGGATCGCATCGGCCAGCTCGTCGTCGTTGTCGTCCTCGGCGGGCTTCACCTCGAGCTGGTTGACCACGTTGCGGCAGCCGGGCGTCCACCAGGCCAGCGCCTCGACCATGCGCTTGTGGCTCAGGCTCATCACCTCGCCGGTCAGCCCGACCACGCCGTCGACCACCGTGAAATCGATGCTGCCGGCGGGCCAGTCGTCCTGCGTCTGCTGCACCACTTCCATGCGGCCCTTGTGGCGCTGCCGCAGGTTCACGTTGCGCAGCTCCGTCTGCGACTGCAGCGAGCGCACGAGCCCATCGCGGATCTCGCCGTCGGTGCGCGGCTCGGACGGCACGAGCCTGAGCGCGTCGATGACCTTCTGCATGCCCGACACACGTTGGGCGACCTGCATCGCCACGCGCTTGGCGGCAATGTTCTCCACCTCGCCTTCGAGGACCAGCCCCTGCCCGTTCATCACCACCTGGATCGGGAACCGGTGCGACGCGACGCGCGGGTCCAGCTCGAACGCCGCGCGCACCTGCTTGCCGAGATCGTTGCTGTCGTCCTGGGACAAGGCCATGCTCGGTCTCCGGTGAAGCGACCCGACGTCCACGGGCCGCAAGCATCTTCGCCCCATCCGCCGATCGCTGCACCTGCGGACCGCGAGCGCGGTAGGGGCAATCAGCGCAGCGTCTTGCGGACCATGAGTTTCAGGCCCGACCAGGTCGCGTCCACCGCACAGACCTTCACGTCCACCCATCCCATCGGCAGGACGATCTCGCGAATGACGTCTTCGGTGATGTCGGTGGGCTGCTTCGAGGCCTTCTTGGGCCAGGACACCCAGAGCACGGCAGTGGACGGCAAGGTGTCGCGCAACGCCTTCGCCCAGCGGGCCAGCTTGTCGCGCTCGGCGACGAAGAGGTGGACGAGTGCGGTGCTGCCGTCAGCCGCCGCCACGAGCTGCGCGCCGTCGGGCCACGGCGCGACCATCTCCGGGTACGGCCGAGGCGCATCGATGGCACAGACCCGCTGGCCGGCGGAGATGCCGAGTTTTTTCGGCAATGGCGTGCCGGAATACCCGGCCGTGGATGGGCTGCTCATGGCCCGCGATCCTAAACTCGGCCGATGTCTTCCCGTGACGCCACCCCGGCCTCCAACCCCTGCACCGCCTGCGGCGCCTGCTGTGCGAGTTTTCGCGTCGACTTCGCGCGCGACGAGCTCGACGAGGAAGGCGGCCACGTGCCTTCGGGGCTGGCCGTGGACGTGACCGGCAACACCTGCCGCATGCGCGGCACCGACCATGCCTCGCCGCGCTGCGCGGCCCTGGTCGGCACGGTGGGCGTGAAGGCGCATTGCGGCATCTATGAATGGCGCCCGTCGCCCTGCCGCGAGTTCGGCCTGCGCTCGCCGATGGGCGTGGGCGACGAGGCCTGCAACCGGGCACGGCAGCGGCACGGGTTGCCGCCGCTGCCGGCATGAGCGCCTCTCTCGCTCGCCTGTGAGCCGGGCGCCTAGGGCACTTGTCCTAACTTTCCACCGCTTCTAGCTTTCCGTGCCCATGGCTGCGCACGGATGATCCGGCCCGTACCCTGTTCAAACCCACCGGAGGATCCATGTCCCAGCCCACCCTGAGCAATGTCGCGATCGACGTCGTCGGCCACTACCAAGAAGCCGGCAAGCACCTGGTCCGCGCCTACCGCGTGAGCACCGAGCGCGCCGTCGGCGCCGTCAACGCGCGCTTCGCCGCCGTGGTCAATGCCCGCCAGATCCCGCTCGTCAGCGACACCGTCAAGGCCCGCATGATCGGCGTGCAGCAGCAAGTCAGCGGCGTGGTCGCCAACGGCCTGAACGCCGGTGCCGCCGGTGCCGACGCCACCATCGACCGCCTGAGCCAGGGCGCGACCACCGGCATCGAGCGCATCGCCCAAGCCGGCACCAAGCTCGAAGGCGTGCTGCCCCCGGCCGTCATCGGCACCGCCAGCTCGCTCGCCATGCCCGCGGCGCAGGTGTCGCTGCAGATCAGCAACTTCGTGGCCCAGGGCAGCAAGCGCCTGTCCGACCGCGTGATCGGCGCCGACGCCGTGACGGCGAAGAAGCCGGCCCGCAAGGCCGCTCGCAAGGCCGCGGTCAAGAAGACCGCCGCCCGCAAGACCCGCACGACCCGCCGCGCATAATCCTCGCGGCACGCGGCCGGAGCGTTTCCGGCCGCGGTCGAATTCATCTCACCACAGAGGACACAGAGAACACAGAGGAATCGCTCCGCTCTGTGTTCACTGTGTCCTCTGTGGTTGAAACCAACGATGCACACGAGGGCAGACGCGATGGCTGAGACGTCGAAGAAGGGCGCGAACAAGCGCCCCGACCTGGGCGGCGGCACGGCGGCCAAGAGCACGGCCGCGCCGAAGACCCGGACCAAGACGCCGGCCTCCCCGCCCCCTTCCGAACCTGAGAAGCAGACCGGCGCCAAGGCGCTGCTGCGTGCCGGGCTCAAGGCGCTCAACGACGTGCGCGACGACGTCGTCACGCGCCAGAGCCGCGTCTTCGAGGCGCTGCTCGGCATGGACACCACGCCCTCCGCGACCGACCGCTCGGCGCGCGAGTCCAAGCTCCTGAACACCGGCGTCGCCAGCGGCATCGAGAAGTTCGAGGAAATCTTCGACCAGCGCGTGGCCCGTTCGCTCGAACGCCTGGGCATGCCGTCGCCGCAGGCGCTGGCCGCCTTGTGCCAGCAGCTCGAAGCCATCAACGCGCATCTTCAGCGCACGCAGGCGCCGCCGCCCAAGAAGCGCGCGGCCAGCCGGTCGCCCGCCAGCCGCAAGACCAAAACCACGTCATCTCGCTAAAGCGAGGCAGCATGGCGGCGGCCGCACCCAGGACGAGAGACCGCATCCTCGAGACCAGCCTGGCGCTGTTCAACCAGGAAGGGCTCGCGGGCGTGTCCACCCACCGCATCGCGGCGGAGCTGGGCATGAGCCCGGGCAACCTGCACTACCACTTCCGCACCAAGGAACTGATCGTCACCTGGCTGTTCCGCCGCTTCGAGGAACGCCTGGCGCCCTGCATCGCCGCGAACGCATCGGTCACCGCGCTGGACGACCTGTGGCTGTCGCTGCACCTCACCTACGAAGCGATCGACGAGTACCGCTTCGTCTACCGCGACATCGACTACCTGCTCAAGGAGTTTCCGCAACTGGAGCCGCGCGCCCAGTCGCTCACGGCGCGCAACCTGGTGGCGACGAAGGCGATGTGCGCGGGGCTGGCCGAGGCCGGCGTGATCTCGGCGACGCCGGAGGACGTGGAGATGCTGGCCTTGCAGATCGTGTTCTCCACGACCTGCTGGTTCTCCTTCAAGCGGCTGACGCCGCCGCAGAAGGCGCCGTCCTACGGGCCTTCCGCGCTGGCGGCGTACTACACGCTGACCTTGCTGTCGCCGTATGTGATGGGCGAGTCGAAGGACTACCTGAACTATCTGCGGGCGAAGTATTTGCGGTAGGGGGCATCATTCGCGAAAGAAAGATCCCGTTCGGGCTGAGGTATCGAAGCCTCGACGCAACGGTGGAGGCTTCGATACCTCAGCCCGAACGGAGATGGGGCTACCGCCTCAAGCCCGTGATCGCCGCAGCACCAGCAGGCCGAAGCAGCCGGCGCTCGTGATCATCGCGAAAAGGAACAGCGGGCTCGCGAGCTCGGCCACCGAGGCCATCGCATCCTCCACCAGCCACCGCGTCGTGAACGGCATTCCGTTGGCAAAGAGCTCCACGAGATTCCTCCCCTTGGCTCCGAACGGTGCAGCGTGGATGAACGACAGCATGAAGTTGTTGAACAGCTCGACGGCGGTGTCGCTGATAAGCGTGACACCGTAGATCTGGCTCAGGGCAACATGCCCGGCGACCAGCGCTGCGATCAGCACCGGAACTCCCCATCGCTTGAGCCACGCTGACGCTGCCATCATCATCAACAGCAGCGGGAGCGCCCACAGCACGGCCAGCAGCGTGCCGAAGGCCACGCGCACCAGGGTCGCCAGGCTGCCCAACAGCACGGTTGCCCATGGCACCTCCATGACACTCGACGCCCCCAACTTGAGCGCTACGCCGACCAGGCTGAGCATCAGGCCGCTGACATAGCCGATGCCGAGCGCCATCAACGGGACGAGCAACACGTGCATCAGCAGCGTCGCGCCCACGCTCGTGGTGTTCGAGACGGGCAGAGAGAGCCAGAACTCGATCGAGCGATCCTGGTGGTCTCGCCGCGCCAGGCCCGTGGCCTGGATCAACGTGACCATCCAAGTCACGAAGAACACCAAGGCTGTCGTGCCGACGATGGTGCCCACCGCCAGCGGCAGCAGCAGCGGTTCGTGCGGCAAGATGTGGCTCTTCTCGGTGAACACGAACATCGCAAGGATGACCAGCGGCTGAATGAACATCACCGTCAGCCATGCGCGGTGGTGCTGCATCCATTCGCGCTGCAGCAGGGTCTTGAAGGTCGTCATGGAAAGGTTCTCCTGAGCCGGTGGTTCAAGCCACCGTGCGGTCGAGTTCGGGGGCGCGCGTGAGTGCGACGAAAAGATCCACGAGCTTGGGTCGCATGCGCTGGCCGAGCGCGGTGATGTCCGCCGCTGGTGCGCCGTCGAACAATGCGATCGCCTCGCCTTGCTGCCGGTAGCGCAGCAGCGGATGGGCGGCCGCGATGCGCTCGGCGCTCAGCGCGTCGTGGCTCAGCGCGACGAAGCGGCGGTCCACGTCTTCCAGGCTGATGTTGAGCACGAGCTTGCCTTCGTTGAGGATCATCACGTCGCTCAGCAGCATCTCGATCTCCTCCACCTGGTGGGTGGAGATGATGACGGTGCGCTCGCCGTCGCACCACTCGTCGATCAGCATCTCGTAGAAGGACTTGCGCGAGAGGATGTCCAGGCCGAGCGTCGGCTCGTCGAGGATCATCACCCGAGCGTCGACGGCCGCGATGAGCGACAGGTGCAGCTGCACCACCATGCCCTTGGACAACGTCTTGACCTTGTCGCGCAGGCCCACGCTCGTGCGCTTGAGCAGCGCCCGTGCACGCTCGGCGGAGAAGCGCGGATGCAGGCCCGACATCAGCGTGATGAGCTGGTCCACCCGGGCCCAGCGCGGCAGGATCGCCACGTCGGGGATGTAGCACAGCGACTGCAGCAGCTCGACCCGCTGGCGCGCCGGCTGCATGCCCATCACGCTCAGCTCGCCCTCGGCCGGCAGCAGGCCGACCAGCGCCTTCATCAGCGATGTCTTGCCCGCGCCGTTGTGGCCCAGCAGCCCGACGACGCGGCCCTTGGGGATGCTGAAGCTCAGGTCGTCGCAGGCCGTCTTGCGGCCATAGCGCACGTTGAGCGCCTTTGCTTCGATGAGGTGGTCGTTGTTGTTCATTGCTGCTCCCAGTCCAGGTCTTGCGGCTTGATGCCCAGTCGGCGCAGCTTGGCGACGATGAGCGGCCATTCTTCGTTGAGGAACCGCGCCCGCTCGGCCTGCAGCAGGCGGCGGCGCGCGCCGGGCTGCACGTACATGCCCAGGCCGCGGCGGCTTTCGACGAGGCCGTCGTCCACCAGCGATTGCAGGGCCCGGGTCACGGTCAGCGGGTTGATGACGTACTGGCTGGCCAGCGTGCGCACCGACGGCATCGCCTCGCCCTCGGGCGGGTCACCGTCGAGCAGCTGGCCGGCGAGGTGGCCAGCCAGTTGCCGGTAGATCGGCAGGTCGTTGTTCCAGGAAGGCATGGGGTGCCCGTGGGTGTGTTGGTGATGTAGCACACCATAGCGGAGTGGCCAGGTCGCCGCCAGACGGCGTGCGACGAACTGTCGGAAGGGCGGGATGAACTGCATGGCGTGCGAACCGACGGTGATTGCCCCGGTGCGCGGGACGCGACCTTTCAGATCGCGGTCTAGGCTCGACGATCGCAATCGCGCCAAGGGTTCGAGTACCGCTCAGAAGACACATGCTGCGGCGTCTGAAGAATCCAAGCTTCGTTCAGTCTTCGGCCCTCGATACCCCTAGAGCTGCTGGAGTTTGATGCGACAGCTTGTCGTTGGAAATGTGAGGGGCTGCCTGGCGCCCGGAGGCTATCCGGCAGATGTTTCGGGCTCCACGGCAGTTCCCAGCGCATTCCGAGGACTGACTGGGGCAGCCGTCACCGCCCCGCTTTCAGGGAACAGCGTGAGCCCGTGGCCGGACAATTGCAGCGTCACTGGGGCCCCAGTTTGAAGCAATGCCTCGCAGTGATGGGTGGTCACCAACAGTGTTCCGACCTCTGCATCGACGGTGTACTCCACCCTGTGCCCCATGTAGGCGCAACGGAGGACGCGGCCGGCAAGGCCTTGCGCGCTGGCTGGAAGCATTCGCCAGGCTTCCGGGCGGACCATCAGACGGTATCGAAGACCTGGCTTCTTGCTTGTCTGCACTGCCGGTACGGGCAATGGGCCCAAGCGCACGATGCCGTCTTGGCCGGCGACGACGTCAAAGAGTGCAGCGTCCCCCATGAAGCTCGCCACAAACTCGTTGATCGGGCGTTCATAGACCTGCCTCGGGGTTCCCTCCTGGATCAATCTGCCCTGGCTGATGATGACCACGTGGTCACTGATGGCCATGGCTTCGGCCTGGTCATGCGTGACGTACGCAACGGTCAGTCCGAGCCGTTGCTGCAGCGAGCGAATCTCTTCTCGCATCTGACGACGCAAGCGATCATCGAGATTGGACAGCGGTTCATCCAGGAGAACGACGGCAGGTTCGATGACAAGCGCTCGCGCGAGTGCTACACGCTGCTGCTGCCCGCCGGACAGCTCGCTGCAAGACCTGTCCTCCAGTCCATCCAGGCCGACCAGGCGCAACGCTTCGACCGCCTTGCGGCGGGCGTCTACTCGCGACACGCCCGACCGCAGCAGACCGAACGCGGCATTGCCAAGGACGTCCAGGTGAGGGAACAGCTGGTTGCTTTGCGCGAGCATGGTGACGTTGCGTGCCTCGGGAGGCAGTCCGCAGACATGCTCCTGGCCGATGAGAACGGATCCGGCTGTCGGGGTTTCCAGCCCTGCGGCCAGACGCAGCAAGGTGGACTTGCCGCTTCCCGACGGCCCAAGCAAGGTCGTGAGCTGGCCGGCCTGAGCGGTGAAGCTGACCTCAGTCAGCGCGTTGCTGCCCTCCACGAAGGCCTTGCTCACCGCGCGGAACTGGAGCGCTTTCATTGCGAAGAAGAGAGTGCGCTTGATCGGTGAGCGGCTGTACCAGCCCCTGGAGCCGGCGAAACGCTGTGCGACGCGTCCTGCTCCTTGATCCAACGCACCACGGCATCAACACCGGTCACTTTGCCGCCCTCAACCCGGTTGAAGAGACTGACCGAACCATTCATTGATTCAGCGATCTGCTTACAGATCGACAGCCCGAGGCCGATGCCCGTGCCGCCCTTGGACGCGTTGAAGGGTTCAAACAGGCGCTCCACGTCGTCTTCGGCAACCCCGCCGCCATGGTCCCAGACAATCAATTCCAGCTCGTTCTTGAATTCCCGGACAACGATCCCGAGCTCGCCGCCTGGCTTGGAGTGATGTATCGCATTCGACAGCAGGTTCTTGAGCAGCTCGCCGAGTAGCCAGGGATTGAGATTGCGCTGGATGGGTGGGGCCTGAAGCGAGAAGTCCAGGCGCTTGCGCGCAATCAACGGAGCGAGCTCCACGGCACATTCGCGCGCCACGGCGTCCAGTCGGACCACGCCTTGTTCCCCGCGGCGAATGAGCTGCTCGGCTTTGGCCATCGACAACAACTGGTTGGTGAGGTTGGTGGTCCTCTCGATGATGCCCATCATCTTCGGCAGGCTTTCTGCGGCCGGGGTGTGTCCTTGCAAGGTGCCCTGAACCAGGGTCTGAAGCACAGCGATGGGTGTGCGCAACTGGTGCGACGCATCGGACAGAAACTTGCGTTGCTGATCGATCGATTCCTGCTGCGCATGCAGCAAGGTGTTGACCGCAGCCACCAACGGCGCCAACTCCAGCGGCCGCTCTGGATTCAGCGGCGCCAGATCATTGGGCTTTCGGTGCTGCAACTCGTCTCTGAGCATCTCCAGCGGACGCAGTGCCGCCACGATCACGAGCCAGACCAAGCCCATTGCGACGGTCAGACGCAGAAGGAGCAACCTGAATATGTCGCTCATCAGGCGATGCTCGCCGATCTCGCGTGCCTCCTCGGATTCGGCCACCTGGACGACGACCGGCTGTGCCTGCGCTCGCAACAGCAGATAGTCATGGACTTGGGCGATGCGAAGCTTCTCGCCGGCAACCACTGCGTCGTACAGCCTCGCCTGCGCCGCTCCGAGATCCCGGCCATTGATGGCCTTCGCCGGCAAACTGGGGTCTCCACCCAGCAGGTTGCCATGCTCGTCGCTGATTCGAAAGCGAAGGACGGGCAACTCGGTGGCCCCAAGTTCCTCCTGGAAGACAGAAGGCGGAATCTTGGAGGTGTCTGCGTCCTGGGCGCGCAACGAACGCAAATAACCCGCGGCAATTCGCCCGAGGGCCCTGTCTCGCGTCTCGCGCAGCTGGGCGGTCGCTGCCTGGTACTCGAACACGGAAATGGCCAAGCCCACGGCAGCAAGCGCCAAGGCAATGGCAACCAACATGAAGCGTCGAATCGACCGGTCCTTGCCGGTTGGCAGAAGCCTCAGGATCCAGGGCAACTCATTGCTCCTACTTTGCGATCGCTTCGTCGATGACCAGGTACCCCACCCCGCGCAACGTCATGATCTCCACGTTGGCGCCGGCGATTCGTTTGCGAAGGCGATGAACAAGCACCTCAATCGCGTCGACAGACGTGTCGCCCTCCGATCCGAAGACCGCATCGTGCAAGACCTCTCGCGTGACGACTTGTCCCTTGCTCCTCAAGAGGGCTCTCAACAGTGCATTCTCCCGAGGCGACAGGTCAAGCGGCCGCATGTCGTTGTAGAAGACACCCGACGCCAGGTCCAGCCTGAGACACCCGCAGATCAGGTCTTCGTCGCCGTGGCTGCGGCGCAGCAAGGCGTTCAGGCGTGCCTGCAGTTCGCTGAGGTCGAAAGGCTTGGACAGGTAGTCGTCTGCACCGAGGTTCAAGCCGTTGACCTTGTCCTCGGTCGCCCCCCGGGCAGTGACCACGAGCACGGGCGTCTTGGACTCGCCGTCGCGCAGCCGCTGCAAGAACTGCAGGCCGTCGAGCGACGGCAGTCCCAGGTCCAGGATGATTGCGTCGAAAGGCTGCCTGCGTGCCATGACGAGTGCTTCCATCCCGTCACCACAACAAATGAGCTGGTGACCGACCGGCGCGAGGGCTTGGCTCAATGCGCTGGAGAGGTCCAGATCGTCTTCGACGAGAAGTATTTTCACGGCCCGAGTACTCCTTGGAATGCGTGAGCGCCATTCGCCCCGAGCCTCGGCCTCAGGTCGCCAGCCCAGGCCCTTGCGCAGTATTCAGCCTCGACGCCGCTTCGTAAAGCGGGCAAGTGCGAAGGAAAGGTGAAAGCAACCTGAAGGTGAGCCACGTGCGTGAATTGTCACGCTGGGGCATCGACATTTCATTGTCCTTTCCAGTTCTCACCAGGGTTTCCCCCTGGTGGGTCACATGGCCTTCCGCGACGATCAATGCATCTCTCATGCAACTGCGGCTCCATTGGGTTCTGCAGCCATGCCCACAGTCAACCCCAGGAGATCAAAAGTGAAACGCGGCCTCGTCTTTTCTGCCGTTCTTGCCATCGTTGGGATGGGAACGGCCCAAGCGCAGGAAAACCAACTCAATGTCATCTGCTCGGCAGCCGCTGACTGGTGCAACATGGCTCAGGCCGCGTTCTCCAAGAGTAGCGGCGTCAAGGTGAACATGGTGCAAAAGAGCACCGGCGAGGCGTTGGCACAGATCATGGCCGAACGCTCGAACCCGAAGACCGACGTGTGGTTCGGCGGCACTGGCGACCCGCACATCCTGGCTGCCGAGCAAGAAGTCACGATGGAGTACAAGTCACCGCTGCTCACGCAGCTATACCCGTGGGCGCAACGGCAAGCCGCGCAGTCGCACTATCACACGGTGGCCCTGTACATGGGCCCGCTGGGCTTCGCGTACAACACGGAATTGCTGGCCAAGAAGAAGCTCGCGCCCCCCAAGACCTGGGCGGACCTCATCAAGCCCGAGTACAAGGGCGAGATCCAGATGGCCAACCCGACCTCGTCGGGGACGGCGTACACGGCCATCGCAACGCTCGTGCAGCTGATGGGGCCGGACAAGGCATGGGACTACCTGGGCAAGTTGCACAAGAACATCTCCACGTATCAGCGTTCGGGGCTCGGGCCTCTGAAAGCAGCCGCGCGCGGCGAGGCGGCCATTGCGATCTGCTTCGTCCATGACGTACCTGGTGAAAGGCAGCAGGGCTTTCCTCTCGAATCGGTGACTCCAGCCGACGGAACGGGGGCGGAACTCGCATCCATTTCGATCGTCAAGGGCGCGAAGAACCTGGAAAACGCCAAGAAGTTCTACGACTGGACCTTGTCGCCTCAAGCGCAGCAATTCGGCTATGCGGCCAAGGTCTACACCATTCCCTCGAACCCTGCGACACCGCTGGATGCCAAGGCGCCGGACCTCAAGAAGATCAAGCTGATCGACTACGACTACGCCAAGTACGGCAGTGCAGCGGAGCGTCGTCGCCTGATCGTCAACTGGGAGCGCAACGTCTTTTCCCAGCCGCAGTGACGTCAGCCGAAGTGAAGCGATGAACACCACATTCCTGGAGCGCACTCAGCGCGCGATCTACGGTTGGATCTTGCTGGGCCTGGTGGCCTACGTGCTCCTGCCGTGGTATTTCCTGCAGGCCCACACCTTGTGGGGGTCCGTGAGCGGTCTCTTCGGCTCGGGGGAGACCGCCAACGGCCTGATGCAAGCAGCGTTTCAAGGCAAGGTGTGGCTCCTGGTCGGCTTCGGTGGCCTGTTGCTTGCCGCCACCGGTGCCTTGATGAAGCCCAGCCGCAAGCAAGGCGCCTTCTTGCTGCTTGGATCGATCGTCGGACTGGTCGGGATCCTGGGGAGTGGCTTTTTCATCGGCGCTGGGGGCTGGTCCTTCGGATGGCTCCAGGCCGTGTTCGGTGACTTGCCCAGCGGACAGCAGGGCCTGGGGTGGGGCGGGTTGGCCGCACTGTTGGCCCTCTTGATGCTGCTTGGTGCCGGCATTGCGCGCCTGGGACTCTTCCGGGGCGACCTGTTCGTGTCGTGCGCGGTGACCGGTTGTGCGGCCCTCCTGTTGTTGCTGGTCGCGTTCCCAGTGGGCAAGGTACTGTTGTCTGCATTCTTGGACGAGGGCGGCAGCGCGTCGCTCTCCGCGCTGCTGGAGCGCATCGGAACGCAGCGGGTCTGGGGGCTGGGATGTCTCACGGGTGGCGGGCGTTGCGGTGTGGCCTGGAATACCGTGTTTCTCGCGCTTGCTGCCGCCGCCGGCACGACGGTGCTGGGCACCATGATTGCGCTCCTGGCCGAGCGCGGAAATGCCTCCTTGAAGCGCCCGCTCAATGCGCTGGCACTTCTGCCCATCATCACGCCGCCCTTTGTCGTGGGGCTTGGCCTGATCCTTCTCTTCGGCCGCGCCGGCGTGTTCAACCAGGCAATGTCATGGGCCTTCGGGATTGAGCCGACGCGCTGGTTCTATGGCTGGTTCGGCGTCTGGCTGGCGCAGCTCTTTGCCTTCACCCCCATCGCATTCATGATCATGCGCGGGGTGGTCCAAGGAATCAGCCCGTCTTTGGAGGAAGCTGCGCAGACCTTGCGGGCGGGCCGGCTTCAGACCTTCTGGTCCGTGACGCTTCCGCTTCTGAAGCCGGGCCTTGCCAATGCTTTCCTCGTCGGCTTCATCGAGAGCATCGCTGACTTCGGGAACCCCATCGTGGTGGGCGGCCAGTTTTCGGTCCTGTCCACGGAGATCTACTTTGCCATCGTGGGCGCTCAGCTGGACCAGGGGCTGGCCGCAGCGCTGGCGCTGATCCTCACCGGCTTCGCGCTGCTGGTTTTCTTTGCACAGCGGCGGCTGCTGGGCAATCGGAACTTCACGACGGTGTCAGGCAAGGGCGACGCCGGATTGCCCATGCCTCTGCCGGCACTCGTTCGTCGGGCATGCCAGTGGGTGGCGATTCCTTGGCTTGCATTCACTGTGGTTGTCTATCTGCTCGCATTCTCGGGCGGCCTGGTCAAGACCTGGGGACGCGACTACACGCCCACGCTCATGCACTTCAAGGCGGCATTTGACATCCAGGCCGGGGAGCACGGGCTGGTGTTGGCAGGTACGGCGTGGAGTTCGCTCATCACGACGATCAAGCTGGCCGGTATCGCCTCGCCGCTGTGCGCCGCACTGGGCCTGCTGATCTCTTGGCTGCTGGCGCGCAATGCGTTTCGTGGACAGGGCGTGTTTGAGTTCGGTGCACTGCTGGCGTTTGCCATCCCTGGCACGGTTCTCGGGGTCAGCTACGTGTTGGCGTTCAACGTGCCGCCGTTTGAGCTCACCGGAACCGCGGTCATCATCGTCCTTTGCTTCGTCTTTCGGAATCTGCCCGTGGGCGTGCGTGCCGGAACAGCGTCGTTCAAGCAGTTGGATCGCTCGCTCGACGAAGCCTCCACGATGCTGCGTGCCAGCACCAGCACTACCTTGCGACGCGTGGTACTGCCGCTGCTCAAGCCCGCGATCGCCACCGCCCTCGTCTACAGCTTCGTGCGGTCGATGACCACGGTTTCAGCCGTGATCTTCCTTGTCACGGCCGAAAACGAACTCTCCACCACCTACATCATCGGCCGCGTCACCAGCGGGGACTACGGCGTGGCCCTGGCCTATTGCACCGTTCTCATTGTGCTCATGGCATTGATCACGGCGCTGATCCAGTGGGTGGTCGGCGATCGAAAGCTGGGACGGCGCCAGGCACTTCGCAGCAAAAGCACTACCAACACAACGATCCAACCATGAGTCACGCAGGCATCGAATTTCGCAACGTCACCAAGCGCTACGGGGACAAGAAGTCGCCGCTGACAGTCAAGGGAATCGACTTCACGATTCCCCGGGGCACGCTGACGACGATTCTCGGCCCATCAGGCTGTGGCAAGACCACGACCTTGCGGATGATCGCTGGGCTGGAATCTCCCACCTCGGGGGAGATCCTGATCGACGGGAAGAACGTGACCACCCTTGGGGCGGCCGAGCGAAACGTGAGCATGGTCTTCCAGAGCTATGCACTGTTTCCGCACATGTCGGTTCTGGAAAACGTGAGCTACGGGCTCGACGTGTCCAACGTCGATGAGAAGGAGGCCCTGGAGCGGTCTCGCTCGGCGCTGCAGACAGTCGGACTGACAGATCTGGACGCACGGTTTCCGGCCGAGCTGTCTGGCGGGCAGCAACAGCGCGTGGCCTTGGCCCGCGCCCTCGTCTTGGAGCCCTCGGTCCTGCTGTTCGACGAGCCATTGTCCAACCTTGACGCGCGCCTTCGGCGTTCAATGCGCGAAGAGATTCGCCTGCTGCAACAGCGCCTGGGGCTGACCGTGGCCTACGTGACGCACGACCAGAGCGAAGCCCTGGCGGTGAGCGACCAGATCATCGTGATGAATGCAGGAACGATTGCGCAAACCGGCTCGCCCCAGGATCTTTATGAACGGCCTCAAAGCGAGTTCGTGGCTGGGTTCATGGGCGAGGCGATGCTCTTCGACGGTCAATCGATGTCTGACGGAACGGTCCAGGTTGGCACCCTGCAGATTCAGCCCAAGCACCGGCTGAAGCCTGGACCGATCAAGGCGGCCATTCGCCCGGAGGCGTGGGAACTGGACACATCCAGCACCCAAGGCGGCCTGCAGGGCACCGTATCAAAGCAAGCGTATCTGGGCAGCTTCCAAGAACTCAGTATCGCAACAGTACTCGGGCAAATCTTCGTGGTCTGTGCCGAGACAAGCAGGTCGTGGGTCACGGGTGATCCAGTGACGCTGCGCCTCAATGGCCGAGGCGTATCCATCGTGCCGGCCTGACGTTCCACCGCCCCACCGACGGTTTTAACGAGGCTTCCCGGCGAAAAGCTGGGAGGAAGTACCCATGCCGAAATTTTCTCGTCGTTCATTTGTCTTCATGCTTGCCGGCGCCTGCGCAGCCAGCGGCGCAGGCGCACAGGGGGGCGCCCCTGCAAGCCTGGCCTTTGCTGTCATGGCAACGAGGTCGGCGGATCAGATGAAGGAGGCGTGGCGACCGTTTGTGGAGCGGCTCGGCACCCATCTGCATCACCCGGTGGACCTGCGCGTGTACGGCGAAGCAAAGGAACTGGTCGCCGCCTTCAAGAAGGGCGAGATCGATTTTGCCTGGATGGGGAACGCGCCCGCCTTGGATGTCGTGGAGTCGGGCGTGGGTGCCGTGTTCGCCCAGATGGTGACCAAGGAAGGGAACCATGGCTACTACTCCGTGCTCATCGTCCCCAAGGACTCGAAGCTGAGCAGCCTCTCGGATGTCTTGCAAAACGCGAAAACACTGAGGTTCGGAGACGGAGATCCCAAGAGCACCTCGGGCCACTTGGTGCCGTACTACTACGCATTCCAGAAGAATGGCATCAACGACGTGAACGCCATCTTCAAGTCCACCCTGAGCTCGAACCACCAGAAGAACCTCTCGATGGTGGCCAAGGGAGACGTCGATGTCGCCACGGCGAACACCGAAGAGCTTCAGTTCTTCACACGCGACTTTCCCGATCTTGCCAAGGGCGTTCGGGTGATCTGGCAGTCGCCACTGATCCCGCAATCGCCGCTGCTTTGGAAGAACTCGCTGCCGGCGGACGTCCGTCGCAAGACGCTGCAGTTCACGGTGAACTTCGGTGGCACGAACGCCGAGCAACGGCGGATTCTCGCGAGCCTCAACGATCTGTCGGGCTTCCGGCAGTCGAGCAACCGGCAGCTGGTTCCGGTTGCGGACATCGAGACGTTCAAGGCGCGACAAGCGATCAACAACGACGACACGCTGTCGCCGGAAGAACGCGCCCAGCGAATTGATGAGGTCATTCGCCGCGGATCACGGCTGGACCTTCTGCTGAAGTTGACGGCGGCGTCTGGCCTCTGAAGCCTGGCAGGACGTCAAAAGCGCGTCCAGCCAGGCTTGCAAGTCACTGTCCCCGCGTCAGCCTTGTTCGCCGGCGCGCTGCGCGTGGTCCTCCGCAGCCGCCGCCGCCGAGGCGGGCTTCGCGGCAGCCGCTTCTTCGGCGACCAGGGCGCTGGCCTTCGCCGCCACGTGCTGGTGCAATTGCCACAGCGGCGACGCCACCGAGTTCAGGACCTGCCGTCCCACGGAGACCTTGTCCGGATCGGCTCGACGCTCGTTCTTGACGTTCACCGGCATGAAGTTGGTCACCGCCGAGACGGCGCCCATGGCGGTGGACAAGGTGGCCGCGCCGAACTGGATAGGCAGCGACGCCTTGCTGGACCCGCCGTTGAGCGCATTGACCAGGCGACCGCCCGCCGTGGCACCGACGTTGCCGGCCCCGCCGAGCATCCACGCGACGCCCAGACGCTGCCCGATCTGGGCTGTGATCTCCAGCTTGGTCAACTTGTTCCAGCCCTCGCGCGCGGCGAACTTGAAAGGATGGCTGTCGCCGCCGCGGCCGATGACCTCGTGCATCAGCTTTTCCGCCTGGCCGCCGGGTGTCAGGTCCCTCAGCGCGTTATCGGCCAGTGCCTGCAAGTCGTGCTCGTACTCCGCGATCTTCGCGGCGTGCTCGGGGTGGCTGGGCGACAGCGCGTCCATCTGGCCTTGCAGCATGGCGCGGACGCGATCCAGCATCTGCGTGGCCGGCCCGGAAGCCAGCGCGCGCAGGGCGGCCTCGTCGACGTGTTCGGGCTGGAACTCGCCGCCGCGCCGCAGCGCCTCCTTGCCCTCGGGCTTGAGGTAATTGGTCCCGTAGGCGATATTGAGCTTCTCTTCCACACTCGCGGCGCCGTGCACCTCGTCCTCGCCAGCGGCATAGTGCTGCCACGCCACGGAGACGGCCGCGGCGCCGACTGCCGCCACCGTGGTGTACGGTGTGGGCTTCATCTCGAGGGAGCGCTCAATCGCTCGCCCGATGGGCGTGACGTAGGAGGTGGCCGCGCGCGCGATGCGTGGGGCGATCTGTTGCTTGGTCGATTGCCACTGGCGATCCTGCACCCCGGTACTCATGCGCAGTTGATCGGAACTTTCACGCACGTCCCCTTCCGCATCCAGGCTCTTCTGGCCGAGGGCCGTCAGGCGCGCAATGAAGTCTGCTTGTTGCTCGTGGTGTGTGTCCGCATGGAGCGCTTGTACCGTGGCGTTGACCTGCTCCTCGCTCATCGCACCCTCTCCCAGCGGGACGACGTAAGCCGTGGCCATCTCGCGAAAGAGCGTCTCGATCTCCGCCTGGACGCCCTTCAGTTCGCCAACGGCCTGTTGGAGCTGCGCGCCCGCCGCCTGCGGTGTGAGGCGCGCGTGTACGCCTTTGTCGAGAGCGATCGTGGGCCCCATCTTCTTGCGCCACGTATCCAAGGCCGCGATGATCGGCGTCTGGGCCAGCGCGGTCGCCAGGGGTTGCAGGACGCCAGCGATGCCGATGCTGATGAATGCGTTGGTCGTCGGGTCCTTCGAGCCCATGTTCGGAAGCCACGGAACGACGCCATAGTTCACGAGGTTGAACAGGGTCGAGCTCGACGGAATGAAGCGGCCGATCGTGCGTGAGTTGTTTTCGATGGTGGCAATGTCGTGATCCGTCAGCCCGATGCCTTTGCGCCAGTTGCGTACGTGATCGGGCGTGATGCGACTCATCACGTCATGGTGACTTTCGCCGACGTTGTTCATGCCGACGCCTCGGACGTCCTTCAGCACTGAGGCAACCAGCCTCGTGTCGACGGGGCGATTGCGCTCCTGGTGCACCGCCAGCTCCCAGGCGGGGATCGTCGTGGGGAAGCCCGCTTGCAGAGGGCCGTGCTCCAGTTCCCGCACTGGCGCGCTGCTCCCCGCGGCCATGATGTCGATCGCGCGGAAGCTGTCCGAACGAGCGCTCGAAGTTGCCAGCAAGTGCGCCAGAGTCACGGACGGTTCCTCGGACGTGCGGCTCGGAATGAGCGCCCGCCTGATCGACCCGGCCAGATCGGCATTTCGACGCATCGAGCTCGTGGGGGTCGAATGCCCACTGCCGGATCCCTCGGGCGCGGAGTCATCCTCGATCGTGCTCCTGCGTTCGGCCGTTCGGCCCGAGCGTCCCGCAGCGAGCCCCTGAAGTTCAACGTGGTCAGGACGCTGCGTCGAGGCACTGCGCGTGCCGCCGCCTTGCTCTGGCTGGCTGACGTGCTCACTCGAAGACTGGGTCGAGGCGGATCCTCGAAGTGTAAGTTTGTGCATGGTTGGTCTTGTTCAAGTAAGGTGATTCCTGGAACGGGCGAAGCTCACGAAATTGGCAGGCAATGTGGGGTCTAAGGAGATTCACAGCGGCACCAATGCGAAAAAATTCAACGAAAAGCGACGCCCTCCTGTCCTGTCCGATGCACCGCAGCGAGCCTGGCCGGCGGCATCCCCCCGCAACTGCTGTGCGACAGTCGTGTCGATTCCGGCTGCGCCCGTTCGTCGTGCAGATGAGGGCCGCCACGGACCACACCGCGAGGCCCGACGCCCAACCTGGGAGAAACCCGATGCACACCGTCGCTCCAATGCCAACCGCCCGATCGAGGCACCACCGATGAGCAGCTCCCCCACCCACCGCGCGATCGAGGCCGTCTGGCGCATCGAGTCGGCCAAGATCATCGGCGCGCTGGCGCGCATGCTGCGCGATGTCGGCCTGGCCGAGGAGATGGCGCAGGACACGCTGCTCACCGCACTGGAGACCTGGCCTGCGACCGGCGTGCCCGACAACCCCGGCGCCTGGCTCACCGCCGCCGCCAAGAACCGCGCGCTCGACTGGCTGCGCCGGCAGCAGTTGCTGGCCCGCAAGCACGAAGAGCTCGGCCACGAGATGGCCTTGCGCGAGGAGGTGGCGCGCGTGGACTTCACCGAACTGCTGGACGACGACATCGGCGACGACCTGCTGAGACTGGTCTTCACCGCCTGCCACCCGGTGCTCTCGACCGAGGCGCGCGTCGCGCTCACGCTGCGCATGCTGGGCGGCCTCACCACCGACGAAATCGCGCGGGCCTTTCTCGTGCCGGAGCCCACCATCGCGCAGCGCATCGTGCGCGCCAAGCGCACGTTGTCCGAGGCGCACGTGCCCTTCGAGGTGCCGCGCGCCGGTGAGCTGCCGGCGCGGCTGGCCTCGGTGCTCGAGGTCATCTACCTCATCTTCAACGAAGGCTACTCGGCCACCGCCGGCGACGACTGGATGCGCCCTGCCCTGTGCGAGGAAGCCTTGCGCCTGGGCCGCATCGTGGCCGAGCTGACGCCGCGCGAGCCGGAGGTGCACGGGCTGGTGGCGCTGATGGAGATCCAGGCCTCGCGCTCGCGCGCGCGCGTGGGCCCCGGCGGCGAGCCGGTGCTGCTGCTGGACCAGAACCGGGCGAAGTGGGACCAGTTGCTCATCCGCCGCGGCCTCGCGGCTTTGGAGCGGGCCGAGGCGCTGGGCGGCAGCCTCGGGCCCTATGCCTTGCAGGCAGCCATCGCGGCCTGCCATGGCCGGGCACGCATGGCCGGCGAGACCGACTGGGCACGCATCGCCGCTCTTTACGACGCGCTCTCGCAGCTCGCGCCCTCACCCGTGGTGTCGCTGAACCGCGCGGTGGCCATCTCGATGGCCTTCGGGCCGGCGGCAGGGCTGGAACTGGTGGACGAACTGCTCGCCGAGCCGGCGCTCAAGAACTATCACCTGCTGCCCAGCGTGCGCGGCGACCTGCTGGCCAAGCTGGGCCGGCGCAGCGAAGCGCGGGCGGAATTCGAGAAGGCCGCGGGGCTCGCCCGCAACCTGAAGGAGAAGGAACTGCTGCTGTCCCGCGCCGCGGGCTGCGCGGACGCCTGAAGGCCAGGGGCCAGGCCGGGCTGCATCCAAGACCCGGCGGTGAGCGTAGAGGGCTGGAACCTCTGCGCTCACCATGGAACTGCTCACGTCTTCATCTTCAACGGCCCACCGGGCCAAGCTGCCGCACCGTGCGCAGATCGGGCCGCATGACAGCGTCGTCATGAACGGGTCGCATGCCGCCGGTAAGGTCGCGCGTCGATCTCTGGAGCGCGCTGTCTTGACCCCCATTCTTCGAGCCGCGGGCATCGCGGTCGCTGCCCTGTGGTTCGAGGGCGGCGTGGCCATCGCCCAGGAGACAAACGCCGCAGCCACCGACCTGACACTCGCCGCAGGCGCCGCCCAACTGCTTCCGCAGGTGGTCATCGCCGGCAACTATGTCAACGCCATCGGCACGTCGGATGCCGCGAGCCAGGGCAGCGTGACGGCCAAGCTGCTGGAAAGCCGGCCCACGCTGCGCCCGGCGGAAGTGCTGGAGTTCGTGCCCGGCGTGATCGTCACGCAGCACAGCGGCGACGGGAAAGCCAACCAGTACTTCCTGCGCGGCTTCAACCTCGACCACGGCACCGACTTCGCCACCTGGGTGGACGGCATGCCGGTCAACATGCCCACGCATGCGCACGGGCACGGCTACTCGGACCTGAACTGGCTGATCCCCGAAATCGTCAACCGCATCTCGTACAAGAAGGGTCCGTACTTTGCCGACGAGGGCGACTTCGCATCGGCAGGCGCGGCGCACATCGACCTGCAGGACACATTGCCGCGTGGCATCGGCAGCCTCACGGTGGGCGGCAACGGCTATCGGCGATCGCTGCTCGCGAATTCGTCGGCCGCGGGCTCCGGACAGCTCCTCTACGCGCTCGAAGCAGCCCACAACGACGGCCCCTGGGACTCGCCCGAGAAGTTCCACCGCCTCAATGGCGTGCTGCGCTACTCGGCGGCCAGCGACACCGCACAGACCTCGATCACCGCCATGGCCTACGACGCCGGCTGGAACGCGACCGACCAGGTGCCGCCGCGCGCCGTCGACGCCGGCCTGATCGGCCGCTTCGGCAACCTCGACGCGAGCGACGGCGGCAACACCTCGCGGTTCAGCCTGTCGGCCTCGCACCGCCAAACTGTCGATGACGGCGAATGGCGCGCCAATGCCTACGCCATCCGCTCGCGCCTGAAGCTCTTCTCGGACTTCACCTTCTTCGCGGAGGACCCCATCAACGGCGACCAGTTCGAACAGGCGGAGAACCGCGACGTGTTCGGCCTCGGCGCGAGCCGCGTGTGGAACACCTCGATGGCCGGCCATGACAGCACCACCACGGTCGGCTTGCAGCTGCGCCACGACCGCCTCGACCCCGTCGGCCTGTACGCCACCGCGCAGCGCCAGCGCCTGTCCACCACGCAGGAAAGCCGCGTGCGGCAGACGAGCCTCGGCGTGTATGCCGAGAACTCCACGCAGTGGACGCCCTGGCTGCGCAGCGTCGCCGGGCTGCGCGCCGACCGCTTCGATTTCAAGGTGGCGAGCTCCATCGCCGGGAACAGCGGCCACGCGAGCGCGGGCATCGCCTCGCCCAAGCTGTCGCTGATCTTCGGGCCGTGGAAGAAGACGGAGTTCTTCGCCAACCATGGCCAGGGCTTTCACAGCAACGATGCGCGCGGCACGACGGCCACGGTCACGGCGAAGGTGCCGCATGACCCGGTGGAGCGTGTCGATGCACTCGTGCGTTCGAGAGGCGGCGAGCTGGGACTGCGCACGGAAATCATTCCGGGCCTGCAAAGCTCGCTCGCGCTGTGGCAGCTGTCGCTGGGCTCCGAGCTCGTGTTCGTGGGCGATGCCGGCGAGACCGAACCCAACCGCGCCAGCCGGCGGCACGGCATCGAGTGGAACAACCATTACCTGGCTCGCCCGTGGCTGCTGCTGGATGCGGACCTGTCGGTATCGAGCGCACGCTTCACCGATGCGAATCCGATCGGCAACCACGTGCCCGGCGCCATCCGCACGGTGGCTTCCTTCGGTGCGACGGTGACGGAGTTCGGGCCGTGGTTCGGGCAATTCCAGCTGCGCTACTTCGGGCCGCGGCCGCTGGTGGAAGACGACTCGCGGCGATCCAAGGCGACGACGCTGGCCTACATGCGGGCCGGCTACCGGATCAACCGCGACGTGAAGGTGGCGCTGGACGTGTTCAACCTCTTCAACCGCAAGGCAAGCGACATCGACTACTTCTACGCGTCACAGCTCAAGGGCGAAACGGCGCCGGTGGAGGACATCCACTTCCATCCGGTCGAGCCACGCAGCGTGAGGCTCACGCTGACGGCGAACTTCTGATTGGGCATCCGCGTGGCTTGCCAGGCGCATCGACCGCACAGGAGATCCATTGCCCTGTCCCGTTCGGGCTGTGCCCTTCGATACCTCAGGACAGGCCTGCCGACGCCTTCGCGCGCCGATTCCACTCCGTTCGGGCTGAGGTATCGAAGCCGCCACCCGCGGACGAGGCTTCGATACCTCAGCCCGAACGGTTTTTGGTTTTCGCCACAGGCTTCGACAGATCTGTCCTGAGGTATCGAAGGGCTCAGCCCGCACGGCCGACAAGCACTGACCCAAGCGGCCAGTGAACGCCGGTCCAAACGCGCAACTGCCCCTCACCCAGGAACGACCGCCGTCACCTCGATCTCCACCTTCGCCTTGTCTTCCATCAAGGCCACCACCTGCACCGCGCTCATCGCGGCGTGATAGACGCCGATCACCTCGCGGAACACGGCCCCTACCTCCTTGCCGCGCGCGATGTATTCGCGCTTGTCGGTGAGGTACCAGGTCATGCGGGTGATGTGCTCGGGCCTGGCGCCCGCCTCGCCCAGCACCTCGCGAATGTTCAAGAGCGCCTGCCGCACCTGCGCGACGAAGTCCTCGCTCTCGAATTCGCACTGCGCGTTCCAGCCGATCTGCCCGGCGACGAACACCGTGGTGCCGCTCGCCGCGACACCGTTCACGTAGCCGCGCGGCGCCTTCCAGCCCGCGGGTTGGAGGATCTTCATGCCTTGCCTCCCGCCGCCTCGGCACGCAGGCGAAAACGCTGCAGCTTGCCGGTCTCGGTGCGTGGCAGCGCATCGCGGAACTCGATCTTGCGCGGGTACTTGTAGGGTGCGATGGTCTGCTTGACGTAGTCCTGCAGCGTCTTGCACATCGCATCGTCGCCGGTGTAGCCCGGGCGCAGCACGATGTAGGCCTTGACGACCTGCCCACGCTCTTCGTCCGGCGCGCCGATCACGCCGCATTCGGCCACCGCCGGGTGCGCGAGCAGCACGCTTTCCACCTCGGGGCCGGCGATGTTGTAGCCGCCGGTCACGATCATGTCGTCGGTGCGTGCCTGGTAGACGTACCAGCCATCCTCGTCCACCAGGTAGGCGTCGCCCGTGAGGTTCCAGCCGCCTTGCACGTACTGCTTCTGCCGGTCGTCGCCGAGGTAGCGGCAGCCGGTCGGGCCTTTGATGCCCAGCCTTCCCACCTTGCCCGGCGGCAGCGGCTTCAACTCATCGTCAAGGATGGCCGCGGTGTAGCCCGGCACCGGCTTGCCGGTGGCACCCGGCCTCGCCTCCTTGTCGGTGTGCGAGATGAAGATGTGCAGCAGCTCGGTCGAGCCGATGCCGTCGATCATCTCGATGCCCGTCGCGTCCTTCCACAACTTGCGCGTGGCGGCAGGCAAGGTCTCGCCGGCGCTCACGCACTTGCGCAGGGACGAGATGTCGTGGCTCTTCACGGTGGCCGCCATCGCGCGATACGCCGTGGGCGAGGTGAAGCACACCGTGCCGCGGTAGTGGGCGATGGCCGCGGGCAGCACGTCGGGCGTGGCCTTCTCCAGCAGCACGCTGGATGCGCCGATGGACAAGGGAAAGAGCAGCAGGCCGCCCAGTCCGAAGGTGAAGGCCAGCGGCGGGCTGCCGATGAAGGTGTCGTCGCGCGTGGCCTGCAGGTGATGCTTGGGCCAGCACCCGCAGGCGGCCATCACGTCGCGGTGGAACTGCACCGCGCCCTTGGGCGTGCCCGTGGTGCCGGAGGTGAAGGCCATCATGCAGACGTCTTCGGCGGCGGTGTCGACGTTGGTGAAGGTAGGCGGCTTCGTCGCGGCGCGTGCTTCCAGGCCATCTGCCGCAGCACTGTGGAAGAACATCACCTGCTTCAGCGTGAGGCATTGCGGCTGCGCGAGGCGGATCTCATCGGCCAGCCGCTCGTCGCACAGCACATGGCTGATCTCGGCCTTGACCACGATCTGCGTCAGCTCCTTGGCACGCAGCAGCGGCATGCTGCCCACCGCCACGCCGCCGGCCTTCACCACCGCGAACCAGCAGGCAGCCAGCATGGGCGAATTCGCGCCGCGCAGCAGCACACGGTTGCCGGGCACGAGGCCCATGTCTTGCACCAGCACGTTGGCGATGCGGTTGGCCTGCGCCTGCAGTTGCGCGTAGGTCCAGCGCAGCTCACTGCCGATGAGGCAGGGGCGGTCGCCGTCGCCTTGCTCGACCCAGCGGTCCAGCAGATCGTGCGCGCAGTTCATGCGCTCGGGAAATTGAAGCTCCGGCAGGTCGAAACGAAACTCCGGCCACCATTCGCGCGGCGGCAGGTTGCGCGCGCAGAAGGTGTCCACGTGGGCGGAGGTTGTCATGAAGCATCCTTCAGCAGTTCGCGGGCGATGATCAATTGCTGCACCTCGGTCGCGCCCTCGTAGATGCGCAGCGCGCGGATCTCGCGGTACAGCGACTCGACCACGCGGCCGCTGCGCACACCCTCGCCGCCGAAGAGCTGCACCGCCGCATCGATGACCTGCTGCGCGCCCTCGGTGGCGGCCATCTTGGCCATGGCCGCCTGCTTGGTCACCGTCTCGCCCTGGTCGCGTTGCCAGGCGGCGCGGTAGGTGAGCAGCGCGGCGCTGTCGACGGTGGTCGCCATCTGCGCGAGCTTGGCCTGGGTGAGCTGGAAGTCGGCGAGGCGCTGGCCGAACATCGGGCGCTGCACAGAACGCTGCAGGCCCTCATGCAGTGCGCGCCGTGCGAAGCCGAGTGCAGCGGCGGCCACGGAGGTGCGAAAGACGTCCAGCGTGCGCATGGCAATCTTGAAGCCCTCGCCGGCTTCGGCGATGCGCTGCGTGGCGGGGATGCGGCAGCTGGTGAGGCGCAACCGAGCGAGCGGATGCGGCGCGACGACGTCGATGCGTTCGGCGATCTCGAAGCCGGGGGTGGCTGCATCGACGATGAAGGCGGAGATGCCGCGCGCGCCGGGCGCTTCGCCGGTGCGGGCGAACAGCACGTAGAAGTCGGCGATGCCGCCGTTGGAGATCCAGGTCTTCTCGCCGTCGAGGATGTAGGCGTCGCCTTCGGCGCGCGCAGTGCACGACATGGCGGCCACGTCGGAGCCGGCATCGGGTTCCGACAGGGCGAAGGCCGCGATGGCCTCGCCGCGCGCGACCCGCGGCAAGTAGCGTTCACGCTGCGCCGGCGTGCCGTGCAGCGAGATCGCGCCGGAGCCCAGGCCCTGCATCGCGAAGGCGAAGTCGGCCAGGCCGTGGTGCCAGGCGAGGGTTTCGCGCAGGATGCAGATGGCGCGGGTGTCGATGGTGTCGGTGACGCCGCCGTGGGTGGTGCCGGCGATGGCGTGGCGGAGGTGGCCGGCCTGACCGAGTTGCTTGACCAGGGCGCGGCATTCGTCGTCGACGCTGAGGGCGGGTTGGCCCTTCGATACCTCAGGGTGAGCGGTCGTGGATGGCGCGTGGACGACGTGAACTGCTGCCCACTCATCCACCGTCTTCGCCAACTCCCGATGCCTCGCCTCAAAAAAAGGCCACTGCAGATGCGCGCGGTCCATCACTCAATCTCCCTCGAAGACAGGCTTGGTCTTCGCGGCAAACGCCTCATACGCCCGATGAAAGTCCTGCGTCATCATGCAGATCGCCTGCGCCTGCGCTTCGGATTCGATGGCCTCGTCCACGCCCATCGCCCACTCCTGATGCAGCATGCGCTTGGTCATCGCGTGCCCGAAAGTCGGGCCTGCCGCGATCTCGGCAGCCCAGCCCACCGCATGCGGCGACAGATCGTCCGAGCGCGCGATGCGGTTGTAGAAGCCCCAGGCCAGCGCCTCGTCGCCACTCATCGAGCGGCCGGTGAACAGCAGCTCCGACGCACGCCCCTGGCCGATGATGCGCGGCAACATGCTGCATGCGCCCATGTCGCAACCGGCCAGGCCCACGCGCGAGAAGAGGAAGGCCACCTTGCTGCGCGCCGTGCCGATGCGCAGGTCCGACGCCATCGCGATGATCGCGCCAGCGCCGGCGCACACGCCGTCGATGGCCGAGAGGATGGGTTGCGGGCAGGCGCGCATCGCCTTCACCAGGTCGCCCGTCATGCGGGTGAAGGTGAGCAGGTCCGGCATGCTCATCTGGGTGAGCGGGCCGATGATCTCGTGCACGTCGCCGCCGGAGCAGAAGTTCTCGCCGGCTCCCTGCATCACGACGGCACGCACGTCGTCGGCCTGCGCGAGCAGGCGGAACAGGTCGCGCAGCTCGGCGTAGCTCTCGAAGGTGAGCGGGTTCTTGCGCTCGGGCCGGTCCAGCGTCACCACGCCGACCTTGCCTTCGACATGCCAACCGAAATGCGTGGGCGAGATGCCGGCGGCATCGCGCCGGTTGCCTTTGAGCAGATGCGAGTCCATGGTTCGGCTCATGCCGTCTCCTTCTTCGGTTTGCTTCGTCGGGGCGGCGCCATGTCGACGCCGCCCAGGTGTTTCTTGAGGCCGGCAAGCATCGCGTAGACCTGCGTCTTCTCGTCCGCGTTCCAGCCGGCGAACAGCTCGATCACCCATTGCTCGTGCACGGCCGCCATGCGCCGGAACTGGCGCTTGCCCGCGGGGGTGAGCTGCACGGTGAAGGCGCGGCGGTCGTTGGCGCGCGGCGTGCGCTTGACCAGGCCTTCGGCTTCGAGCTGGTCGGTCACGCCGGTCACGTTGCCGCCGGTCACCATCAGGCGCTGCGACAGCTCGCCCATGGTCAGGCCCTCGGGCTCGCGTTCGAGCTGCGCGAGCAGGTCGAAGCGCGGCAACGTGGTCGCGAACTCGCTGCGCAGCCGGTTGCGCACCACCGATTCGATGCGCGTGGTGCAGGCCAGCATGCGCAGCCACAGCTTGATCGCCTGGTGGTGGTCGTCGATGACGCGGGACTCGAGGTCCTGCGGCAGGTCGTCGTCGGGCACGGCGCTCACATCACTTCTCCGCCGGCCACCGCAATCGCCTGGCCGGTGATGGACGAGGACTCGCGACGGCACAGCCACAGCACCGCCCGCGCCACTTCGTCGGGCTGGATCAGCCGGCCCTGCGGGTTGCTCGCGGCGAGCTCGGCACGCGCCTCGTCGGCGCTGCGGCCGGTCTTGCTGCTGATCTGCTGCACGGCTTTGTCGACGATGGCGGTCTCGGTATAGCCCGGGCACACCGCGTTGACGGTGACGCCCTTCTTCGCCACTTCCAGCGCGAGCGCGCGCGTGAGGCCGAGCACGCCATGCTTGGCGGCGCAGTAGGCGGCGACGTAGGCATAGCCCTTCAAGGCCGCCGTGCTCGCGACGTTCACGATGCGGCCGAACTGGCGCTCGACCATCGCCGGCAGCACCTGCTGCGTGCACAGGAAGGTGCCGGTGAGGTTCACGTCGAGCGTGCGTTGCCAAGTGTCGATGCTCGTGCGCATGAAGGGCTGGCTCTCGACCTGCCCGGCGTTGTTGACGAGGATGTCGACCGGGCCGAAATCCGCTGCAGCGTCGAAGGCGCGCTTGACGCTGTCGGCATCGGTCACGTCCGCGACGATGCAGTGCGTGGCCGGCAGCGGCAGTGACTTGAGGCGCTTCATCGAGCGGCCCATCAAGGTGACGGCGACGCCTTCCGCGGCGAGCGCCATGGCGATGGCGGCGCCGATGCCGCTGCCGCCTCCGGTGACGACGGCGTGCAGGCCTTTCATCCAGGCCTCCCGTTGACGCAAGGGTGCAATGCGGCGGTCGTCATTCCTAGACTCCCTGCGCCAGGTTGGCTTGCTCTTGCGGCGAGAGCCCTGCTGTCTGCGCCGCCAAAGCACGCTCGCGCTCGAGGTTGCGCTCCAGCTGCGACTTGCCCGACAGGTACTGCACCGGCCAGTCCGCACCGATGCCGTTGGTGTGGCCAATGCGCGCCGCTTCCAGCAGCGTCCAGGCCGGGTTCGCCAGATGCGGCCGCGCGATGGCGCACAGGTCCGCGCGACCCGCCGCGATGATGCTGTTCACGTGGTCGGCCTCCGAGATGGCGCCCACGGCCATGGTTGCGATGCCCACCTCGTTGCGGATGGCTTCGGCAAATGGCGTCTGGTACATGCGGCCATACACCGGCTGTTGCTTCTTGCTCACCTGGCCCGACGACACGTCGATGAGGTCGGCCCCGGCCTGCTTGAACGCATGCGCGATCGCCACCGCGTCTTCGGGCGTGTTGCCGCCCTCGACCCAGTCGTGGGCGGAGATGCGCACGGACATCGGCTTGTCCTGCGGCCACGCGGCGCGCATCGCGGTGAAGACCTGCAGCGGAAACCGCAGGCGGTTGGGCAGCGGCCCGCCGTACTCATCGGTGCGATGGTTGGTCAACGGCGACAGGAAGGCCGACAGCAGATAGCCGTGCGCGCAGTGCAATTCAAGCCAGTCGAAGCCGGCCGCGGCAGCGCGGCGCGTGGCGGCGACGAAGTCCTCGGTCACGCGCGCCATGTCCTCATGCGTCATCGCTCGCGCCCAATCGCTCACGCCGTCGAGGTACTGCTGCGGCGAGGCCGAGATCAGCGGCCAGTTGCCCGAGGGCAGCGGCAGGTCCTCGCCCTCCCACGGCACGCGAGTCGAGCCCTTGGGGCCGGCGTGGCCGAGCTGCATCGCGATCTTCGCGCTGGTGCCGCCGTGCACGAAGTCGACGATGCGCTTCCACGCCGCCGCCTGCTCGTCGTTCCACAGGCCGGGGCAGCCGGGGGTGATGCGGGCATCGGGGCTGGTGCAGGTCATCTCCGCGAACACCAGACCCGCGCCGCCCAGCGCCCGCGCGCCCAGGTGCACGAGGTGGTGGTCGGTGGGCATGCCGTCGACGGCGCTGTACTGCGCCATCGGCGAGACCACCACGCGGTTCTTCAGCGTGAGGCCGCGCAGGCGGAAGGGGGTGAACATCGGCGGCACGCCCTCGGGCACCGCGAGGCCTGAGCGCTCGGCAATCCAGTGCTCGTAGCCGCCGACATAGCCGGCATCGCGCTGGCGCAGGTTCTCGTGCGAGATGCGCTGCGAGCGGGTGAGCAGCGAGTAGGCGAACTGGTCGGGGTCGAGCCTGGCATGGCGCTCGACGTTCTCGAACCATTCGGTGGAGTTGCGCGCGGCGTTCTGGATCTTCAGGACTTCGACGCTGCGGCGGGCTTCGTAGGCGTGAAGCGCGTCCATGAGCGAAGTGACTCCTCCCCCGGCGGGGGAGGGAGCAAGGCTGGATGCGAGGTCGATGGCGTCTTCCAATGCGAGCTTGGTGCCCGAGCCGATCGAGAAGTGCGCCGTGTGCGCCGCATCCCCCATCAGCACCACCGGCGTGCGCCCATTCGCCCCGCCGTTCGGCTCGATCCACGTCTTGCACACCACGCGTGGGAATCGGATCCACTGCGCCGAGCCGCGCAGGTGCGCCGCGTTGGACATCAGCGCATGCCCATCCAGGTACTTGGCGAAGAGCCGCTCGCAGAAGGCGATGCCCTCTTCCTTGCTCATGGCCTCGATGCCCGCCGCGCGCCACACCTCTTCCGGCGCCTCGACGATGAAGGTCGAGGTGCTTTCGTCGAAGCGGTAGGCGTGCGCCTGGAACCAGCCCCACTCGGTCTTCTCGAACGCAAAGGTGAAGGCGTCGAAGAGCTTGTGCGTGCCCAGCCACACGAAGCGGCAGCGCCGCTGGTCGATGTCGGGCCGGAAGGTGGCGGCGTACTTCGTGCGGATGCGGCTGTTCAGCCCGTCGGCCGCGATGATGAGGTCGGCATCCACCTGCGAGTCGTCGGCCACGTCGCTCTCGAAGCGCAGGTCCACGCCGAGCTCGGTGCAGCGGTCTTGCAGGATGTCCAGCAGCTTGCGCCGCCCGATGCCGCAGAACCCGTGGCCCGAGGAGCGGATCTTGCGGCCCTTGAAGTTGACCTCGATGTCGTCCCAGTGGTTGAAGGCGTCGAGGATCTGCGTGGCCGTCTTCGGGTCGCTGCGCTGCAGTGCTGAGAGCGTCTGGTCGGAGAACACCACACCCCAGCCGAAGGTGTCGCCGGCGCGGTTGCGCTCGAGCACCGTCACCTCGTGCGACGGGTCCTGCTTCTTCATCAGCAAGGCGAGGTAGAGACCGGCCGGGCCGCCGCCGATGCAGGTGATGCGCATGAAGCTGATCTCGCGACTGGTGTCGCCGCGACTGGTGGGCTTTGGAAGTTTTACTTTAGGTTCATATATTTTAGATGTCAAATAATTGCAAACCCTGAGCCGACTGTGCGGAATAACCGACACCATGGCATCGAAAGCGGTGCTAAGGTCATTCGCATGAAACGCCTGTGGGACATTTCCCCGCCCATCGCCCCGGACTCGCCGGTCTTCCCCGGCGACGAACCCTACTCGCAGACATGGACGGCACGCATCGGCCCTGAGTGCCCGGTCAACCTGAGCGCCATCACCATGTCGCCGCACATCGGCGCGCATGCGGATGCGCCGCTGCACTACGCCGACGATGCGCCGGCCATCGGCACCGTGGACCTGCTGCCCTACCTCGGCCGGTGCCGCGTCTTCCACGTGATCGGCCAGGGCCCGCTCGTGAAGCCCGAGCACCTGCTGCCCTTCATCGACGGCGTGCCCGAGCGCGTGCTGGTGCGCACCTGCGACCATGCGCCCACCGCGTGGTCCGAAGACTTCGTGTCCTATGCACCAGAGACCGTCGACTGGCTCGCAAGCCTGGGCGTGACGCTCGTGGGCATCGACAGCCAGTCGGTGGACCCGGCCACGAGCAAAACGCTGGACAGCCATCACCGCCTGCTCGCGAACCACCTGCGCGTGCTCGAGAACCTGGTGCTCGACGCCGTGCCCGCCGGCGACTACGAACTCATCGCCCTGCCCCTCAAGCTCACCCACGCCTGCGCCAGCCCGGTCCGTGCGGTGCTGCGCGAGCTCTGAGCCCAGGCTCCATCCCACGATTTCCCCTGACCCCAAGCAACACCATGAACCGACAGGAATGCACCGTGCTCGACGAGCGCGACACGCTCGCACCGCTGCGAGACCAATTCGACCTGCCCGAGGGCGTGACCTACCTCGACGGCAATTCGCTGGGCGTGCTGCCGCGCACGGCCGCGGCTCGTGTGGCGCAGGTGGTGAAGGACGAATGGGGCCGCGACCTCATCCGCAGCTGGAACACCGCCGGCTGGATCGACATGCCGCAGCGCATCGGCAACAAGATCGGGCGGCTGATCGGCGCGAGCGACGGCGGCGCGGTGGTGGCGGATTCGACCTCGATCAACCTCTTCAAGGTGCTCACCGCCGCGCTCAACCTGCAGCGCGCCGACTACCCCGAGCGCAAGCTCATCGTGTCCGAGCGGCACAACTTCCCGACCGACCTCTACATCGCCGAAGC
>Ga0207648_10000420_pt1 | contig 46606 bp, 34 predicted proteins | sample KBSMisM32_FD_184310 | JGI IMG/M metagenome (GOLD analysis project Ga0207648, IMG submission 184310) | Miscanthus rhizosphere microbial communities from Kellogg Biological Station, Michigan, USA - KBS Miscanthus M3-2 (SPAdes) (version 2) | ecosystem: Host-associated > Plants > Roots >... | reverse complement strand
TGACGCGTCGAGCGCGGGCGGCGGCGCGGTGCGCGTGCACGGCTCGCAGGTGACGCTGGCCGAGGATGGCAGCTCAGCACGATTTACACCGCCATCAGCGGTCGCCCCTTCTCTGCGCTCATCAGTGGAGATCCTTCAGGGCAAGGGCTGACCGGAACTTCGCTTCGAGCTTCTTATGATGGCAGCCCAATTCACTACAACACGCGAGATCCAGGGAATTATGTGGTCGAAAGCGCGGGAATCGATCCTTGCGGCAGAGACACTGATTTTGCAACTCCGTTCTATCGTCCATGCGACGGAACGATTGGTGACTCGCGGCGCAATATGCTTCGAGGCCCTGGACTGAGTCAATGGGATCTCACGCTCTTGAAAGATACGAAAATTGGCGAGAGACTCGTTGTGCAATTCAGATGGGAAGTCTACAACGTCCTAAATCGTGCGAACTTCGCTCCTCTTGTGTCAAACAACACAATCGGCAGCAGCTCGTTTGGCACGATCACCTCTACTCCCGACGTCGCTTCAGGTAATCCTGTGATCGCGCAAGGCGGGCCAAGAAATATGAACTTTGCGATCAAACTCAGTTTCTGATTTGCGAATTGAGTCCAAGGGGAGTCTGCGAATTGCAGGCTCCCTTTTTTCATCTTATGTTTTTATTGAATTGATTGTGATACACGAGACGCTTAGCGTCCGATTGACTCGAAGTCACAACAAAAAGTTCCTCTCGCTCTATTGAGCTTCGGCAGAAACGTCAATACACTAGGCCAATCCGCACGGTGCGCCACTCTGCGATTTGTGTTCGAGGGGTTTCAAAATGTTCCAGGTGCGTAAGTTGTGGTCTCTCTTCGCTTCTCTTCTTCTCGCCTTCCTCGTAACAACTCCTCTCACCGCTCAGAGAATCACCGGCGATATCGCTGGCGATGTGACCGATAGTTCAGGTGCGGTGATTCCAAATGTGAACGTAACCGCGATGAATACGGAAACCGGGCTCTCGCGTTCCGGCACTACGAGCAGTACAGGAAGCTTTCGCATTCCTGAATTACCGATTGGGCCTTACAAGGTGACGGTTACTGCGACCGGCTTCAAGACAGCAGTTCAAACCGTGCAGATGTCAGCTGGCGCGGTCATCCAGGCCAACTTCAAACTGTCCATCGGACAAACGTCAGAGACGATCGAAGTCCAGGGTTCGGCGCCGTTGGTGGAGCTCTCGCCTAACAACAATAACTACGTCGACCGCGAAAAAATTGAAAATGTTCCGCTGAACGGACGCGACTTCAATTCTCTGCTCGCGATCACTCCTGGCGTCCAACGCACGCCCGGTGGCGGATTCCAGGCCGTCAGTATCAATGGAAGCAAGGTCGAATCGAATAATTACTTCATCGATGGCCTCTACAACAACGATCGCTACTACGGCGACTCGGCCATCGGTGAGACCGGCATCGTCGGAATTCCCGCTGTCTTGTTTCCTCCGGAAGCTATCGAGGAATTGAGCATTCAGGAAACACCGTCAGCCGAATTCGGCGTGAAGGGCGGCGCTCCGATCCTGCTCAACATGAAGAGTGGCACGAACACGTGGCACGGGTCCGCAACGTGGGTCAACCATAGCGGCTTCGGTGACGCATCAAACTACTTCTCAAACGGTCAAAAAACGAACATCCACAATAATCAGTTCAACACCACGATTGGTGGTCCGATTATCAAGGACAAGGCATTCATTTTTGGCTTCTACGAAGGCCAGCGCTATAAGTCCCTGGCATTGAGCAGCCGGACTGTTCCTACCCAGGCACAAATCAAGGGTGCCATGGACGACATCGAAGCCAATGGGTTAAACGTTGATCCTGTCGGTCAGGCCTTGTTGAATTTTTTCCCGGTCGACAACGACAGCAATCCCGATGACGGCCAAGTGGTGGTCCAGACTCCCACCACGGCCAGCGCCAATACGTTTGGCATCAAGTTCGACTACAAGCTGAACTCGAAGAATTCTTTTGCTGCCCGCTACATTCTCGGCGACAGTTTGCAAAGCGCGCCGCCTTTCGCCGGCTTGCCGCCCGCTCCAGGAAATCCCCCGGACCTGTTCAACTCAAGAGCGCCGTCGCGCGCCCAAATGGCCGGCGTGAGCTGGGTTTCGAATTTTGGAAATAACAAAATCTTGGAGAGCCGGCTAGGCTTCACGCGCTTCTCACAATTGCTCGGCATCAGCAATAGCATTGACCCGCAAAGCCTGGGCCTCGATACAGGCCCGCTCAGCCCGGCCGATTTCGGTGTCCCCTACGTCTACCTGCTGCCGTTAGGTTATGGGGGTTATGTCGGCGGTGTTCAAGGTTACCCGATCACGACGCGTCCAGATCAGACATGGGATTGGTCGGAGCACTTTACTTGGGTAAAAGGCAACCATACCGTGAAAACGGGTGGAAACTTTCAGCGTGCCTACACCAACAGCTTGCGCAATAACGCGCGCACCGGCATGTTGCTTGGATACTTTACTTACTACGCTTCAATCTCAGGAGATCCCGTTCAGGACTCCATTGAGCAGTTGTTGCTTGGAAAAGCGGACAATGCAAACCGCGCTTTCGGTGATACTCACCGACATCTGGTCCAGAATTCTGTTGGCTTCTATGTTCAGGATGACTGGAAAATCAAACCTAGGCTGACACTCACCCTGGGCCTGCGTTATGACATCTTTGGCAACCTACGCGACCGTGACAACGTCGCCGCGAATTTCTTTCCTGATCGCGGTCTTGTGAAAATCGGCGAAGGAATCGATCGTCTTTACAACGTCGACTATCACGACTTCGGACCGCGTCTCGGATTCGCGTGGGATCTCTTCGGCAACGGACGAACCGCGTTGCGTGGCGGATACTCTCTGACCTACGATGTGCCCAATTTTGCCACCCTCGCTTCTCCATATTCTTTGGCCGGGGCTAGCGCGGGAGCCTTCACTCAGCCCAACCTCGGTTTGTTTTCCGTATCAATTAGCGGGGACGCGGGTTTAGGTGAATCGGACTTACCTCCGAACGATCCAGCGGCAACCTGCTTTAATCCTGCAACCGGCGCAGGAGACTACATTTGCTTTTCAAAGGGGCCAGTATTCGGATCGAGTCCAACCGGCGAACCACCGTTCGATGCCTTTTCGGTGGTACAGAACTTCAAAACGCCACGCACGCACAACTTCAGCCTCAGTTTGCAACACGAATTATTCCGAAACAATGTCCTCACAGTCGGCTATTCCGGCCAGCGGGGAAGTGACCTTGTAATCGATCGGGACCTTAACGCGAGTCCACTGGGAGGGGGCGATCGACCATTCGCCGACCAATTTCCGGACCTACATCACATCGTGCAGGCCACCAATCTGGGTGATTCCCAGTATGACAGTCTTCAGGCCTCATACAGTCAGAGGGGTTGGCACGGCATCGATACTTCCTACAACTTCACTTGGAGCAAATGCTTTGACGAAAGTTCATTCAACCGCGGTGGAATCGGCGACTACCCCCAGGCTCAGAACCCGTTGAATGTTCAAGACAGTCGCGGCTTGTGTGACCATGATGTGCGATTGAACTTCAATGTCGGCGGCGTTTACTCCCTGCCAACGATCCCGCACGTCGGCGAGCGATTGGGCAAAGGATGGCAACTGAGCACGATCTACACGGCCATCAGCGGCCGACCGTTCAGTGTGCTTCTGGGCGGTGGTGCCGATCCTTCTGGCCAAGGCTTGTCGGGGAGTTCGATTCGCGCCTCATGGGATGGATCCCCGGTCCAATACAACACCCGTAACCCGTCTCAGTACATCGTCGAACGGGTCATTCCGGACGGGACTGTCGATGCATTTGATCCCTGTGGCCGGCAGAATTTCGACGAAGACGCAGACAATTTTTTGAGTGGCGATATCCCTTTGTCGCCTTTCTATATCCCTTGCCCCGGCACGATTGGCACGTCCCGGCGGAATCAACTCATCGGTCCTGGTCTGAGTCAATGGGACATCACATTGATGAAGACGACCAAGATTACCGAACGTGTGAACCTCGAGGTCCGGTGGGAAGTGTTCAACGTGTTGAATCGCGGCAATTTCTACTCGTACGCGGACAATACTTTTGGCGCCAGCTTCGGCACGATCACGAAAACGCCAGACGTGGGATCGGGGAATCCGGTCATCGCGCAGGGTGGACCACGCAACATGAATTTTTCGTTGAAGTTAACCTTCTGAGGTTTTGGCTCGGAACTAACAGGGAGTCTGCCTATGGTAGACTCCCTGTTCACTCCTATGGCGGTCCGGCGCGGTCTTGTTCCCCTCCTTGTTTTTGCTCTGGTTGCTATTGCGTCTGCCGCACCCGCACCACGTCCGAACATCATTTTGATCACGCTCGACACGACTCGCGCGGATCGCATGGGATTTCTGGGCTCAAAGGCCGGGCTGACGCCGAACCTGGACGCGGTAGCGAGCAAGAGTGTGGTTTTTGATCGAGCCTACTCGCACGTCCCGATCACGACTGCATCGCATGCGACTTTGCTGACCGGAACATATCCGCAGTTCAATCATGTGAATGATTTTGGTGTCCCGCTCGCCGCAAAACTTCCGTATCTGCCCGATTTACTGCGAAAGAGCGGTTATCACACCGGCGCGTTTGTGGGCTCACTGATATTGGACCCGCTCGATGGAACAGCACCGGGCTTTGATCGCGGCTTTGAGGTGTATGACGCCGGATTCCGTTTGCGTCGCCACGGTACGGACCGCTACTTGTCGGTTGAACGTCGGGGCTCTGTCGTCGTGGACCATGCTCTTGGATGGTTGAGTCAAATTCCTGAGCCCCCATTCTTTCTCTGGATTCACTTGTACGACGCGCATGATCCGTATGATCCTCCTGCGCCGTTTAAGGAGAAGTACGCGTCGAAGCTTTACGACGGAGAGATTGCTTACGTCGACTCTGTCCTGGGTAAACTGTTTTCGGAACTCAAGAAACACGGGCTCTTCGATGAGACGTTGATTGCCGTGACTGCCGATCATGGAGAGTCTCTGGGTGCTCATGGTGAAAGCACTCACGGCATTTTCCTGTATGACGAAACGTTGCACGTCCCTCTTCTCATCAAGCGACCGCTGAACCGCTCTGCGGGACAACGGGTGGATGCGCGCGTACGTTTGGTCGATGTTGCACCAACGCTGTTAGAAGAAGCAGGGGTGACGATTCCGAAAGAAATGCAGGGCGAATCTCTCGAAAGCTTAATGAAGACCGCGCCAGCCGCTGCTGGACGTGTGCCTTCCAAGAGCACGGCTGCCGCAGGAGAAAATGAGAACGACGCGCGCCTTGATCGCGCAGCCTATGCGGAGACCGACTATCCGCATCGCGCGTTTGGCTGGAGTTCGCTGAGAGCGCTGCGGACGGGGAAGTATCTCTACATTCAGGCACCGGAACGCGAGCTTTATAACCAATCGACTGATGAGAATGCTGCACAGAATCTCGTGCCAAGCTCAAAGGCAGTGGCGGATACGCTTGCCGCCCAACTGAAAGACTTTCGAGAAAAGACCAGTCAAACCGTAGTTGATCTCGCGAAGCCTGATCCTGAACAGATGCAGAAGCTGGCAGCGTTAGGGTACGTCGGCAACGACAATAGTTCCGCGAGTGAAGACAAGAATCTGACTGGCGTTGATCCGAAAGCAAAGATCGAAGTGGCGAATCTCCTCCATGATGCGATGTTCGATGTGGAGGACGCTCGTTATGAGGAGGCAGTTCCGTTGTTGAAGCGAGTTCTCGAGCAGCAACCGGAAATGCCGATTGCGAACATGCAATTTGGAATCGCGCAGGCGCGATTGAAGAATTATCCGGATGCAGTTCCTGCGTTGCAGAAGGCAGCCAAGCTGCTACCTGAGAATGGAATGGGCCGCTACGAACTTGGTCTGGCGCTCTTTGAAACCGGGAAATGGGCAGAGGCCGCGCCTGAGTTTGAAGCGGCTGTAGCAAAGGCCCCGAAGTGGGCCGATGCTCAATTTTCGTTGGCCGCGGTGTATGCGCGGATAGATCGCGTGCCGGAGGCCATGCAGCATTTGGACGTTTGCCTGGAACTGAGCCCCGATCACTATCGAGCGAATTTATTGCGGGGGCGGATTCTGTCTCTGCAGAAAAAGCCGCAAGAGGCCTTGGCAAATCTTGAGAAGGCCGCGGCGGTGCAACCGGACTCGCGGGAAGCTCACTTATTCCTGGCCGATGCATACACGCAGCTTGGACGAGTGATGGATGCAGAACGTGAACGGGCGCGTGCAGGACCGGTGCGATAGTACGAGGATTATCTTCGCGGGCCTACGAACTCAGAGCCGCTGCTGTTATCTTTTGAGTTATTACTAGGCGTCGTATCCCCCCCCTGCATCTATTGGAATCATGGGTTTAGCGATAGTCTGCGGCGAAAATCTAGAAAACAAAGCGCTTACACGGAAAATATTCCGGAATAAGGACTTAGGCTCGCTTAAAGCAATCAGCTCTCCGCTTTCAGTTCAATCTTGGCTTTCAGACAGCTTCGCAACTCTTTTTTAGCTGCCGAGTAGACACACTGATACCTGTTCCTGACCTGAGATCAAATTACAGATTTTTGAGATTGGCTGTATGTGATTGCGGTCACCGTTCGTTGTGATGGCGGGAACACGGTGAAAGGTTGATGCCGGCGAGTCGGGCATTCGCGTCTATAGCAACACGTAGCTCGCCGAGTGCGTGCGTGGGTATTACATTTGCAGAAAAAAAGGTGCGGGATGGTGCCCGCACCTTGAGAAATAACACTAAAGCTGATCAGAAGGTGTAGCGCAATGAAAACTGCATGACGCGTTTGTCGTTGAGCAGTTTGCTGTAGTTGCCGAATGAGCTGCCGATGGCAAGTTCGGCATCGGCAGAGGCGGCATCGAAAACCGGAGTATTGGTTACGTTGAAAACTTCCCAACTGAACCTGATATTTTGGCTCTCTTTGAACTTCCAGGCCTTGGCGATGCCCATATCAAGCCCGAAGTAGCCTGGCCCGCGGAGCACATTGCGAGATCCGGTCTCGCCGGGGTAGGCGAAGCGGAACTGCGCGATGGCTGTATCTGGATCTTTGAACACGTTCGGGTTGCCGTCGTGGATGAAAGACCCAGTTTCTGGGGCCTTGCCAGTCAAGACGCCGTGCGACGTGAGCTGCCAGTTTGTGGGCCAGAACCCGAGTCCGGGCACGACGGTGAAGGGAAGACCGCTGGTCCAGCGAAGCAAGCCGGAGACTTGCCACCCTCCGACAATCGCGTCCGACCAAGTGTTCATTCCGCTGCCATAAGTCCGTCCTCGGCCAAATGGCAGCTCATAAACCCAGTTGGTGTTGATTTGATGGCGCGCGTCGAAGTCAGACACGGAGCGGTTCTGATGAGGCGCCCACGCGTTGATTACCTGGCTATTAAAGCCGAAGCCTTCGAACTCGCTAATTCGCTCAGCATTGGAACCCTCGTCAACGGAATTCGAAAACGTATAGTTGAAATCAAACTGCAAACCGTGCGCCATGGCTTTACGCAGAGACAGCTGTGCGGCGTTGTAAGAGCTGTTGCCGATGCTGCGCCATGCGTACAAGGATGACCATTGCGGATCAAACAGCTGAAAAGGCTGGGTTACGCCATTGATCGTCGCGCAACCTGGGAAGCAAAATAGATCGGCGACGAATAGGGCTGAGGTTTCGTTGCCGACGAAACAGGAAAACATGTCGTACATCGCTTGAGTCGCGGTGGGTGAGCCTGTAAAAGTCGCACCGCCGGGCGAGCAGCGGTTTGCCGGCGTGTCCAGAACGCCCGCGGCGGTCGGGAAGAAATTCTCCCAGAACGGGATGGGAGCAAGGTCTCGTATATCGGTTCCTGCTTGAGCGGCTTTATTGAGCAAGGTCGCAGCCGTGAAGTAGTCCATGCCGGAATTTTGATCGACCAAGTTGAGTGGCATGGCCACATCGTCTTCCTGGAGGAGACGGTGGGCGAAGCGTCCCACATAAGAGGCTTCCATGACCAGGCCATGAGGCAATTCGCGCTGAATGGAGAAGTCGACTACGTGAGAGTAGGGCGTCTTTAGTTTATCGTCCAAACCCCATGTGATTGCGAAGCCGCCTAAGTCCAAGTCGGAGGGAGGGGTGACGGGGAAAGATCCCGAAGGGGGAGGAGCAACCAAGTTACAAGGTGGTGCAGCGCATGCGGCGCTTTGAGTCGGAATGGTATTCAGCTCTGAAAACCGAGCCGAGGTATCAACGCCTTGAATGGCCGCTGGATTGGAGATGGTGGTGGTCAAACCGAACGAACCATTGCGGTCGAACGTATTGACGATGCCTTGGCCGAAATGATCGAAGTAAATGCCGTACCCGCCGCGGATCGAAGTGTGTCCGCTGCCGCCTGTCAGCTTACCGAGCCAGCCGTCCGACCAGTTCGGGGAATAGGCGAACGCGAAGCGAGGAGCGATGTTCTTGTAATCCCAATCCCAGTAAGGTTTGCCGTTATTGGCTTGACCGGAAAGGCTGAAGCTCACAAGTGGATTGTAGGTTTGGCCTGCCAGCATGGCTTTTCCCCGTTGTTGGAAAAAGTCATTCAAGCTGACATCGGGAGCGACTTGCGTGCCCGTAGTTTCATATGGGGGCTGAAGCAAGGTGTAGCGCAGTCCGAATGTAAGTGTGAAATTAGGAGTGACGCGCCAAGCATCCTGACCGTAGAACTCCAGTTCGTTGTCGCGGAAGCGGCGAGGCACGACGGAGCCCTCGGGAAGAGCGGAGAGTGTCTTGGTGAGGTTATAGTTTGCGTCGACTTCGGTCACCAGGCCCGCAAGGGCTGACATGGGGGAGTCGTAAGAGCTGGTGAATGAATCTGCGACGTCGGGAAAGCCAAACGCACCGGGATCGAGGCTAGAGCCGCTCTGGGCGATGCCGGCATTGTCGAGCCACGACACATTCGTTGAGGAAGTAAAGAACGATGTGGCCGTCGAACTGCGGATGTTGTCGATGCGCCGATAGTTCACGCCGAACTGCAGGGTGTGGTTTCCCTTCGTCCAAGTGAGATCATCGGCGAAGTTGTGAACCGGGACAATGGTAGCGGTGGACGTATCGAAGCCAAAAGGATCGTCCAAACCGCGAAAGTGTACGAAGTGTTGGGTCTTCAGGCCAACGGATTCGACGCCCTGACGGATGTAGCCGTAGCGCACACTATTGATCAAGTTGTTGTGAAGGACGCTGGTGTAGTTGACGATCAAACTCTTCGAGTTGTTGAGAGCCGTGAGATTTTGAGGCAAGCCGGGAAATTCCGGCCCAGCATCTCCGGTTTGGGTGACAGCAGAGCCTCGAGCCTGTGTCCCGTGATCGTTATTCAACCCGCCCCGTATGAAGGCACGGTGGTTGCCGCTTCGGGTAAGGTTGAAATCAAACTTGAGGATGTAGGTGTCGAGCTTGGCAGGTGCGGGAGCGGAGAAGGTAAATCCGCGAAAATTCAGACCATCGCCGACGACATCAGTGTTTGGCGAAGGATATTGCTGGAAGAGTTCCATGACTGCTGGATTCGCGCCGGGGCCGAGCGGGCAAGTCCCCTCTGGAAAGCCTGACACGGGTGAACCGCAATGCGGATCCATACCAGCCAGGTCTTCCTTGGTAAGCGTGACCAACTGTGTCGGGTTGTCACAATCGGTGGAAGCGCCGTCTCCGCACGTCAAATATTGAATGGTGCCTTGGCGAAGTTGATCGCTCGGCACAATGCGGGTCACTTGAATATTCTCGCGAGTACGTTGGCCCTCGTAGGCTCCGAAAAAGAAGATGCGGTCTTTGACGAGGGGGCCGCCGGCGGTTGCGCCGAAGGTATTCCGGATGAGTTTGCCCGGCCGATTCGGAAGGCCGGAAGCGAGTTGTGACTGCTTGTTAAACCAGTCATTCGCCGTCCCGAACGTGGGACGGTGATACTCGTAAGCAGAGCCGTGAAATTTGTTCGTTCCGCTCTTCGTCACCAGACTAACCTGTGCGCCGGACGAGCGGCCCTCGTCGGCATTAGAGTTCGCAGTCGTGACTCGAAACTCTTGCAGTGAGTCGAGCGTGGACCTCACGGCGCCAGTAAAGGCCGTGCCTTTCAGCTGGTCATTGTTGTCGACGCCATCGAGGCTGACGTTCGTTTGATCGCTGCGTGCGCCGTTGACGGAGCCGCTACGGCTGTCGATCGCGGTGTCCACCTTCGATGCGCTGCCGGTAAATACCACACCAGGCTGCAAGCTCAAAATTCCGACAGGGTCGCGGCCTTCAAATGGCAAAGAATCTATCTTCTCGCTGCCGAAAGCGTGACCTAGTGTGGCGTCCTGAGTGTTTACCAATTCCGCGTTGCCGGTGACCTCGACCTGAATGGATTCTCCTTTAACCTGGAGCTTCACGTTCAGAGTGCCAGCGACGTTGACAAGCAGCCGTACGCCTTCCTGTTTCACGGGAGCGAAACCGGATGCTGTTGTGGTGATCGTATACGTAGCTGGCGGTAACTGGAGAAACTGATACGCGCCTTCGTGATCGGTGGTGGCAGTTTGGCTAAAGCCGGTCTCGGGATTGCTCACGACTACCGTTGCGCCCGTGACGACGGCGCCGGCGGGGTCTGAGACAACCCCGCGTAATGATGTGGTAGCAGTTTGAGAACTTACAAACGTGGAAGTGATTAGCGCAGCGAAAGCAACAAATGCTGCAGCAGACGCAAGCTTGGGAACACGCATGAGCAAGCTCCTTACGCACAGAGTTCGGACACGATGGTGTTCCAGGAGTTTTGAGGACGGCGCCCCTGGGAGAATATTGAGCCGGTTGCCTGCACGCGGCGGCCCAGTTGTTGGGTCAACAATCTACACGAGATATTGAATATGTCAATGTTGAAGCTACGGATTTTAGGAGATTTGATTCTATTTTTGGCAGGATGAAGTGAAACAATCGAGCGCAGACTTAACAGCTCTTTGGTGTTCGATCCGTTTCACGGCGCTGCCAGGCTATGCGGAATGACCTTGACCGGCTGAACGTGAACAATACGGCCTAGGGTGGCGGTTGTTAAAATTTTAAGAACTAGAGCGCAACGAAAATTGCATGACGCGAGGCTTGGTTAGGGTCGAACTGTAGACGCCGAAGCTGGTCACGAGGTGAGATCGAAGTTGCCGACGCTAATTGATTTGGAGAACTCGCTTGCAGTTCACCGTTATCGCCACAAGTTTGAGGCGAAGATGATGATGGCGGGGTAGCATTCAAGCGTGTATCGAGGTTCGGGGTTTTCGAGGGTCCCAAGGAACACCGAACGCAGTATGACGAAACACAACAATAACCCGAAGCACTGAATTCGTTGATAGCGACAGAGGCCGGCGGTTGCCGCCAATACGTATAGCAAGTTGATGATTCCGAATCCCACGGCCAGCACGGACCATCGGACGTCGTCATTGAACTCCCACCAACGGACATCGGCGGGCAGCAGTTCGGTCCGCGGACGGAGCCACATGTCGGCAATCCTGAGTAAAGGAAGACGAACGTAGTATCTCCACGGGTGTGCGCGAATGCGCATCTGTGCGAGCGCAGCAAATCGGGCATCGAGGTTCGAAGAGATGCTCAGGTCCTGGTTGTAGTCCTCCAGCAGGTCCAGCGTTACTTGCTTCTGTTCGAAAGAGTCGAAGGCTCGGCTTGGTAGTTTGGCGGCATCGACTTGCTCGTCAGGAATGGGCCAGTAGATTTCTTCCACTGACACGTAATCGGCCATCCATGTTTTCACCCACCGGTTGAACCCGTAGGGAACGCCTTCATCTTGCTCGTTGGCGTAGCGAGGCGCCAACGGTTGGAGGCGGTGAAGGTTGTGCCAGTTGCGATAAGTCCATGGAGCCAGTGTCGCAGATGCGACCAATGCGACTGTCAGCCCCGCCGTTACCAGGCGCAACCACGGTTGCCTCTGTGAAAGTCTTCGGAGGATGGCTCCGAAGAAGTAGACGCCAACGCTGGCTAATAGAATCCCGCCGTCGGGTCGAAGCAGGATAGCAGCGCCAACACTGGCGCCGCACGCGATCCAGGGAACGATTGATTGCGGAAAGAATGACCGGGTGGCCGCGGGATCAGCATCGGAAGTTTGATTCAGTGTGTTGAGGCCCGTTACTGCGCAATCGAGGGCCAATGCGGTGAAGAAAATTTCGAATGTCTCGGTTAAGGCGGTAGAGGCATAGTTTGCCAGGAATGGGCATAGAGCCGCCAAAGAAAAAGCAGCTTTCGCCGCGCGATCGGAGATGGTGCGCCGCGCGATGTCTGCAATAACGAAGCAAGTCCCGAGATCAGCGAGTATCTGAAGGATGAAAACAGGCCGGTAGTGGTCCGGCCCAAAAACTGCGAAGATCGCCGCCAGAATCGCCGGATACCCTGGCAGACGCGTGAGGGTTGGGACAACTACACCGGAATCTGTGAGGCCGTAGATGCCGAGGTTGAGCCAGTTTTTGGCGATATCCGCATAAAACAGGGAGTCGGTGGTGACTCTGGCGCAGCAGAAGAGAAAGATGAGGCGAAGCGCTAGTCCAGCGCTTGCCATGAGCAGGAAAAACCTCGTATTCCGGCGCAGGAGGTCGCGCACGACCGAATATTACCGTGTTTCGGCATTGGACCAAAGGTCTACTAGACTGCCCGCGCACCAAATACTCACCAATGAGTAGGTTTGACCGAGCGAACGCCGCATCTTACGATGGACGAGACTCTCTTCATGGCCAAGCAGGTCTTTTATGATCCTCGGCAAGCGCGGTGGAAGCGCTTGCGGCGCATCTTCGACGCCGTAGGGATCGCCCTGTCATTGCTGGTCATCTTTTTCGTCTACACCGCTGTCCGCAGCGAACCATTGCCGCAAGTGCTGCTACCGGACCTGAAGCGTCCTTACAAGGCGCTTAATGAAAAAGAGAAGGAAAAGGCTCGCGAGCACCGTGCCAAGTTAACGAGGCGCGGGCATCGCAAATCGAAGACGGCACCGTCCCAAGTCGCCCTAAACGCGGAAGAGGGAATTCGCGCGGCGTTCTACGTCTCATGGGATGCGGCGAGCTTCGCGTCACTGCGCGAGCATGCACATCAGATCGATCTGCTGTATCCGGAATGGCTGCATGTTCTCACCCATGATGGACGTTTGCAGGGTATCGACCAAGACACGAATACCTTTTTTGATGTTTTCCACGGTGCCACGGTGCGGACCGTGGATGACAAGGTGATGGCGCTTTTGAACGCGGAAGCGGTCGACATGGAAGTTTTTCCGATGGTGAATAACTTCGATGGCACCAACTGGATCGACATCGGGGAATTCCTGAATTCTACAGATGCGAGAGCCCGATTTCGCAGCGAGGTGGCTCGGTTCCTGGCGACCGACAAGTATCACGGGTTAATGATCGATTTCGAAGATTTTCCGGAGAAAGCGCAACCGGGGTATCGAGCGTTGTTGGCTGAATTGTCAGCGGATCTTCACGCAAAGGGCATGAAGCTGTACGTCAGCGTGCCTCCACACAACGAAGACTTTGACTATGCAGCCGTATCGGCGGCGGCAGATGGAGTCGTGGTGATGAACTACGACGAGAACACGCCCGATCGTGAGGCAGGACCAGTTGCTTCGCAGGATTGGTTCACGCGGAACCTAGGTTTGGCGCAAAAGGTGATTCCACGCGACAAGCTGATTTGTGCCATCGGCAACTACGGATACGATTGGGCGCAAAAACCAAAGCATGGAAGTCTTCCGCCCGACGTGAAGAACGTGAACGTGTCGGTGCAGGAGGCGTGGCTTGCCGCGCGCGATTCCGAAGAGGATGTCGACTTCGACTCAGACGCCTTGAATCCGCACGTCAGCTACCTCGACGAAAAAAATATCCGTCACGATATCTGGTTTCTGGATGCTGTCACCGCGCTAAACCAAATGCGCGCGGCCCAGACCGTCGGAATCAAGACTTTTGCGTTGTGGCGGCTGGGATCCGAAGACCGATCGCTTTGGCGCGTGTGGGATGTCCCGGGTGAAGCAAATGCGCCCGACAAGTTGCGCGATGTGCCTCCGGGCCAGGATGTGGATATGGAGGGGCAAGGCGAGATTCTGCGGATCGAAGCGCGGCCTACCGACGGTGAACGCGATCTTAAGGTTGACGCAAGGTCCGGTTTGATTACGGAGCAGGATTTCAATTCTCTGCCCGAGCCATATCGCGTGGCACGTTACGGGCGGAACCCGAAGCAGTTGTCTCTGACTTTCGATGACGGACCTGACCCGGAGTGGACGCCAAAAATTCTCGATGTCTTGAAGAAAGAGCACGCTCCGGCGACCTTCTTCATTATTGGTATTCAGGCCGACAAATACGCTGATGTCACAAGCCGTATCTACAAAGAAGGCCATGAGATTGGGAATCACACCTTCACTCATCCTGACATCAGCAACATCTCGCGCACGTTCATGCAGCTCGAGTTGAATCTGACGGAGAGGCTGTTCGCAAGCCGTTTGGGAATTCGAACCATTCTTTTCCGCCCGCCGTATTCGATCGATCAAGAACCGGATACTGCGGACCAGGTTCGTCCACTCGAGACGACTCAGGATATGGGCTATATCACGGTCGGGAACAAGATTGATCCCAATGACTGGCGAGACAACCCCAGGCGAACTGCGGACGAGATCGCAACGGATGTGCTGGCTCATCTTCCGCCCTGTGCGGTCACCGATCAGCGGTGCGGAAATATTGTTTTGCTGCATGATGGCGGTGGAGATCGCGAGCAAACAGTTCTGGCACTACCGAAGATTATCGAGGGAGCGCGTGCTCGCGGTTTCGAGTTTGTTCCTGTTTATCAGCTGCTGAACAAGACGAAGGCAGACGTCATGCCGCCTCTGCCAGCGAACGAGCGGTGGGCGGCGCGATTGAACTGGATCGGATTCTGGCTATTCGATGCGGGTATTAAATTCATCACCTACATTTTCTTCCTGGGCGACGTGCTGATGACTGGGCGATTGCTCTTCATTGGAACGTTTGCGATTTACGATCGCCTACGCAACCGGGTGTACGGCACACCCGAGCAGATCGCGGCGTACAAGCCGAAAGTAGCGGTGCTTATTCCCGCATACAACGAAGAGAAGGTGATTGCACGAACGGTTCGTTCTGCGCTGAATTCCGATTACCCTAACCTGCATGTCATTGTCATCGATGATGGTTCCAAAGACCGGACTTTGGAAGTTGCGCGCCGAGAATTTGCAGCGGAAGAGGCATCCGGGAAAGTGCTGATTTTGACCAAACCCAATTCCGGCAAAGCGGATGCTTTGAATTTTGGACTCGAACATTTGACGGACGAGGAATTGTTCGTTGGGATCGATGCCGATACGGTGATTGCACATGACGCGATCTCGCGCCTGGTTCCGCACTTTCTAAACCCGAACGTGGGCGCAGTGGCCGGGAATGCGAAAGTGGGAAACCGCGTTAACCTGTGGACACGCTGGCAGGCGCTTGAATACATCACCAGCCAAAACTTCGAACGCCGCGCTCTGAATACGCTGGGGGCAGTGAGCGTCGTTCCTGGCGCGATCGGGGCGTGGCGCGTGTCCGCCGTAAGGGCGGCGGGCGGGTACCATCACGACACGGTGGCCGAGGATGCCGATCTGACGATGGCGCTCCTCCGTGACGGAGACCGCGTGGAGTATGAAGATCGCGCGCTTGCTTTTACAGAAGCACCTGTAAATGCCAGTGGGTTGATGCGGCAGAGATTTCGATGGTCGTTCGGAATTCTGCAAGCCGTTTGGAAACACTCGGGAGTGTTTGCGCGGAAGGGCGTGCTCGGGTTTATAGCCCTGCCTAATATTCTGATCTTTCAGATTTTGCTGCCGATTGTTTCTCCGCTGATCGACTTGATGTTTGTTGTGGGAGCGCTCTGGTACTTCATTCAAAAGTTTTTCCATCCTGAGTCCACGGATCCGGCAAGCTTCCAACGGCTAGTGATCTTCTTCCTTGTGTTTTTGGTCATCGACTTCATCGCATCAGCAATTGCGTTCGCGCTCGAGCGGAGGCGGCCTGATGAGCCGGAGGACGGGTGGCTCCTCAGCCAGGTATGGCTGCAGCGATTTGCGTACCGTCAGTTGTTTTCGATCGTCCTTCTTAAGACCTTGAAACGTGCCGTCGAAGGGCGTCCGTTTGCATGGGATAAACTCGAACGAACGGCAGCCGTCAGCTACCGACCGTCGGAACAACGCGAGTCTGTCAAGATTCCGTAGCGCTCGCGTCTTGCTCCTGCCATTTGACACTGCCTTGTAGAATCAAGCGCCATGCGGTCAATTTACAGCGCTATATTCCTCTTGCTCATCGCGATCTCTTCCTTTGCTCAGGACGGGGCACAACAATTCGCATCGTTGGGAGATTTGAAACTTGAGAGTGGGGAAGTCCTTCGCGATTGCCGCGTTGGCTACCGTACATTCGGCAAACTGGCTGCTGACAAGTCGAATGCAATCTTGTTTCCCACATGGTTTTCGGGAACTACGAAAATGCTTGTGGGTGAGGTAGGGCCAGGGAAGTTGGTTGATCCGGCAACGTACTTCGTTATCACTGTCGACGCATTGAGCAACGGCGTGTCTTCATCGCCTTCGAATAGCAAGTTGCAGCCACGACAGCAGTTTCCAAAGATCACGATTCGAGACATGGTGAACAGTCAGTATCGTTTGCTGACAGAAGTGCTCCACGTGTCGCATCTGAAGGCCGTGATGGGCGATTCAATGGGCGGTATGCAGACGTTTCAGTGGATGGTGTCGTACCCAGACTTCATGGACAAAGCGATCCCGATCGTAGGTTCGCCGAGAGTTGCTGCGTACGATCTGTTGCTATGGCGCGGCGAGATGGAAGCCGTAAAGAGCGATCCGAAATGGAAAGACGGAAACTATTCGGAGCAGCCTGGCGTTGCCGCAATTGCATACCTTGAGACGATGACGATCACGACTCCAGCCGACTACAACAAGAACGTGACGCGCGAGAAGATCGATGCCTCGATCAAGCAGGCAAAAGAGGATACGGCTGCTTTTGACGGCAACGATCGCGTTCGACAGCTGGAGGCGATCATGGGGCTCGACGTTTCCATGCCGTTTGGCGGTTCAATGGAGAAGGCGGCTGCCGCGGTGAAGGCCAAAGTGCTCGTGATTGTTGGCCGGAACGATCACACTGTGACGCCGGGGCCTGCGCTCGCCTTTGCCAAGCTGTTGAATGCAGAAGTGCTCGAGTTGCAAGGGGATTGCGGACACGTTGCGCCAGATTGCGAGATGAAAACAACGTCCGCGACGATCGCACGTTTTCTCGCGAAATAGCCCGAAATTTGGAGAAAAAGCCCGCAGCGTGGCGTTCAGCGAGGCGACCGCTCGGTCGGTTCGAAGCCAGCGTGGCGATGCTACAATTGAGGTGTTTTCCTAACCGTCCGCATCGGACTGGATCTCTCCTGAGGTGCATTTATGGCAACAGTCGAAGCCCCGCCGCGTTTACAAGTCCGCCTGCACAAAGGGCCGTTCGTGAACGAACCGTACGTCGATTTCAGCAAAGAAGAAAACGCGCGCAAAATGCGCGACGCAATTGAGAAGGTCCGGGGGGAACTGGGCCGCGAATACGATCTGGTTATTGGCGGAAAGCATGTTAAGACCAATGACAAAATTCGGTCGCTGAATCCTGCGAAGCCGTCGCAAGTCGTCGGACTTCACCAAAAGGCAGGGAAGGACCATGTAGAGCCCGCGATGAACGCCGCGCTCAAGGCTTTCGAAAGCTGGAGCCGGACATCGGTCGAGGAGCGTGCCAGCCTGCTGTTCCGCGTTGGCGACTTGTTGCGCGAGCGTAAATTCGAATTCATGGCGTGGTTGGTGTTCGAAGTTTCCAAGAATTGGGCTGAGGCTGACGGAGACATCGCCGAGACGATTGATTTTTGCGAGTACTACAGCCGCGAGGCGCTCCGTTTATCGAAAGTCGAAACGCCCGTTCAACTGCCAGGGGAGCGCGATAGCTTGTTCTACATCCCGCTGGGAGTGGGCGCTGTAATTCCGCCGTGGAATTTCCCGGCTGCGATCATGGCGGGTATGACCCTGGCATCGATCGTTTGCGGTAATACGGTTGTGCTGAAGCCCTCGAGCGATTCGCCGACGATTGCCGCCAAGTTCATGGAGTTGCTCGAAGAAGCGGGGATGCCTGAGGGTGTAGTGAATTTCTGCCCGGGTGCGGGCGCCAGCTTCGGGGACGCAATCGTTTCGCATCCGAAGACACGCTACATCGCATTTACCGGATCGCGCGAAGTGGGCCTGCATATCAACAAAAGCGCAGCCACGCAGAGTGGTGGCCAAGTCTGGATCAAGCGCACCGTGCTTGAAATGGGCGGCAAAGATGCCATCATTGTGGATGCCGATGCGAATCTGGAAGACGCCGTTGCAGGCGTGACAGCGGCGGCGTTTGGCTTCCAAGGACAGAAATGTTCGGCTTGCTCACGAGCCATCATCGACGAGAAGATTTACGACAAGTTCCTCGAAAAACTCAAAGTGAGCGTGGAGAAGCTTACGGTCGGGGATCCAGCCGAAAACCCGAACATGGGCGCGGTCATCAACGAAGGCTCAATGAAAGACATTCTCGGCTACATCGAGCATGGTAAGAAGGATGGGCGCGTCATTACGGGCGGCCAGCGTCTGCCTGGCGACGGCTTCTTTATTCAACCCACCGTGATCGCGGACATCGCACCCAAGTCGAAGTTGGAACAGGAAGAAATTTTTGGACCGGTGCTAGCTGTGATCAAGTCGAAGAATTTCGACCATGCATTGGAAATTGCGAACGATACCGAGTTTGGATTAACAGGGGCGGTGTACAGCTCATCACGCGAGAAACTCGACCGCGCAGTTCGTGAGTTTCATGTCGGTAATTTGTACCTGAACCGCAAATGCACGGGCGCGACAGTGGGCGCGCATCCGTTCGGCGGTTTCAACATGTCTGGTACCGACTCGAAGTCCGGTGGGCCTGATTACCTCTACCTCTTTTCACAAGGCAAAGCGGTGGGCGAAAAGATCAGTTAAGTCGCAAACTTATTTGCAAATGAGCCGGGAGCGAAATGCTCCCGGCTTTTTCTTCGAGGACTCGACAATAACAACCGTCTTGAGTTCTGTTCAATTTCCTCGCTCAAAGTTGCCAGCGCGAAGTACGATTCCCGCGCATTCTCTTCTCACCTCGGGAGTACGCACATTGCCTTGTATTTCACATCGTGCTTCTATTGCGGCGCTCGCGCTCTTGTGTATCGCGTCGATCTGCATGTTCGCTGGCGATACTCCTCTCACCGTTGAAGATCTGGTTCGTAACCACCTCGACGCAATCGGTACGGCGCAAGTCCGATCGGCTACGCAGAGCCGCGCTGTTCAAGGCACAGCCGTGTATCGAATTCTGGTTGGGGGCAGCGGGAGTGTTGAAGGAAAGACGGGCATGGTGTCGGAAGGACGCAAGCTGCGTTTCATGGCGAAGTTTCCACGGGGCGACTATCGGGGAGAGCAGTTCATTTTCAACGAAGGCAGGTTCGAAATTGCATTCGCGAATGTCGATCAAACTCGCTCGCCGTTTGGGGATTTCGTACGTACACAGACCGCGATTCTGGGCGAAGGACTATTTGGCGGTGTGCTGTCGACCGGTTGGGCACTTCTCGATGCCGGCGAGCGCAAGCCGAGGTTGACGTATGAAGGGCTGAAAAAAGTTGACGGGCAGAATCTGCACCAGCTGCGTTACGAGCCTCGAAAATCGAGCGACCTGGAGATCCGACTTTATTTCGATCCGGAAACATTTCGGCATGTCCGGACAGTCTACTTGCTGTCGATCGGATCGAACGTTGGAGCGGACATCACGCAGTCGGCCAAACAGCGTCCGGAACGGCTCAGGCTGGAAGAGAAGTTCAGCGCATTCAAAGATGTGGACGGGTTACGTCTGCCCACTCGTTGGAACATTCAGTTCACCCGTGAAACGCCGACAGGGAGCACGACGGTCACAGAGTGGGATTTGAGCGAAGACCAGATTAATAACAACATCGGGCTCGATCCTAAAAACTTTGCAGTGAGGTAAAGGAGCCTCCTCGTACGTGATTCCGCTTTTCTGTAAAACAGACGGGCCGCCCGCAGGCGGCCCGTGTTCTTTCAGAACGCTCAACTTAAGAGGACACTCCAGCACCGGGTTGTGGCTGGTTTGTTGCAGCCGTAGCGGCTGCGGCCTCGTTCAAAATGCGGTGATGGATCGTGAACAGGGCAAGTTCAAGGCGGTCCGAAACACCGATCTTGTCGTAAACGTTTCGCAGGTAGTTTTTAATGACCTGCTCGGTCGTTCCCAGCTGCGAAGCAATTTCTTTGTTCTTGTACCCCTGCACGATGAGGGCAACGATACGGAGTTCTTTTGCGGTCAAGCGATCGCGAACGCGAAGGCCGACCATATCGTTTTCGGTGAGTTCGCTGGGCACGGCCATGTCTTGTACCCAAGTCTCGCCGCGAGCCACTTTTCGGACACAATCCACTAGCGATGCACTGGTAACGTTTCGGTAAACAACGCCGTGGGCGCCATTTGCCATGTAACGTTGTGCACTCTCGCCGGTATCGGCCAAAATTACGACGCGGGTCTTGTTGCGATTCGCGCCCTGGACGACCGAGTTGAGATCATTATGAAACCCACCGGCAACCACCAGGACAGCCGCCCGGAACTTGTCGAGAGCCATGAACATCTGCTCAGCCGTTTGAGCTTGAGCGACGATGCGCATCTCATCTTCTACTGCCAGCACCTTGGCGATCCCCGCGCGGAAGATAGCCTGATTGTCGGCCAGAATCAGTTTCAGCATCTTTTCACCGTTCCGCAGATTAGGAATTGCGAACGAACTCGTAAGAATCGATGACGCAAGCGACCCCGCGACCTTCATCCGGAGTACTGCCGGAAGGCGGTTCATCGGTGCGCACCACGCGCCCGCGACATTGAATGACCACGTTCTCTTTTGCTCCTGTCACTTCGGGAGGAAGCGTGATCTCAAATTCGACAGGCGAGCCAACATCGAGCGATGCGTCGGCGCGAATGTAAACGCCGGCTGCGCTCAAATTTCCTGTAACGCCGCTGGCGTCGCCAATGACATCTGCCTTATGGATCTTGATCGGCAATTCCAGCGGAAACCTTTTACCGGTCCGTGCGTCGGACACGTTGCCTCCTCGTCGCGGCCTTCGGCGCCCAAACCCGCGCCGGGGCACACTTCCTGGTCAACCTTTGCGAATGACTAGCGTCGGTTATATCACGGATGATACCCCCGCAAAAGCCTGATAACCCACTAGTAAAGGGTAGGAAGTAGGTACCTCCTCGCGGGCAGGTCTGGCGGTGCCGAAGGCTAAAAGGCGCTTCCTCCACCCCCGCCGAAGCCTCCGCCGGAGAAGCCGCCACCTCCCCCTCCAGAGAATCCCGAACCCGATGAACTGGACCGCGGGGCGGACGTGAAGACCTGGTTCATGTCGGACGCAAGGCCGTGCATTGAATTGGAGAAGAAGACTGGATTGAAACCCGTCATGCCGTTTTGGGACACATACCAACTGGGCGGATCTTTGACGATTCCAGAGAACGCTTGAGCCCAGTGGTGTTCGACCCCGAGGGCCATCGCGTAGGGAAGATATTTTTCGAATGTATCGGGAGGCATACGTTTCAGACGGTCCGCATCGACCCGGTTCATGAATTCTTGAAAACCAAGAACTGCGACACGGGTTCTTCCTCCGCGCAAGGTTTTTGCGGTCATAACGCGGGCAAACAAGTACCACACGATCGCCGACAGAATCAGCGAGCCAACGAGCAGCAAAACAGACGCAAAGAAATCTTTGTAGCCAAAGAACTGCATCAGGCCGAAGGGAAGCAAGATCGCAAAGATTGCGCCGATGCTGTATCCATTTGCAGAGTCCGGGTCCACCAGGTACATGCCCTTCTTCTTCAAGGCCGACATCACATCTGTGCGAATGATCGGTATGGTTGTGTAGAAACGGTTCTTCAGGCTAGAGAGCAGTGTGGTCTGACCACCGCTAAAAATGTTCTCCAACATGACGCGTTCGTGCGCGGCAATTTGCGTCCATTGCTCCCGCGGCTTGAGTAAATGAAAGATGTAGTCCTTAGTTTTGAAAATGAGGCCCTGCTCTTTGGTCTCCTCGATCTTGATATATCCGCGCACCGCCAAGTCGACGATCGTCGATGTGATGTCCCGCGGATGAACGGTGTCATCAACAAGCGTTCCAGCTTCAGCGGGGCTCATGTCGGCCGGCGGTTCATACATCGGGGCAACGGACATGCCTGGATCTGGGTCTCGACCCTTGTACCACCAGAGCGTAAACATAACGGCGAGAGTGACGAGGGGCAAAAAAACGATCGGGTTGCTGCCCAAAAACCACATCAGCCTAGTGAAACTGCCGGGTTCTTTGAGGATGCCCTTGGGGATGTAAATATCGATCGTGAGGCCGCCACGCATCGGCAGAGGGTTCGTTGTCTCGAAAGCGACATCTGCGCCGTTTACTGTGGAGGTAGCCTCGCCTTCGGTTGAGCCGTAGACCCCTGTGTACGCCTGAGCACGCAGCGATCCCGCAGAGGCCACCGGCAAGGTGACAAAGGCTTCGGCGTGATCGATGGGTACGGGCCAGTCATTCCCAGTCACGTTCCAATAGAACTCATCGTGGGTCTCGAAGTACCGCACGGCATTCCGAAGTGTGTACTCAATTTGCACCGCTTTGGTCGTGTCGACGGCACCGGGAATGTAGATCTTGAGGTCGCGGTAACCTCGAGAGGTTTTCGACTCGTATTTGAGCTTGCTGCCGTTCTCATCCGTTACGGATTTCACATCCAGAAATAGGGTGTAGTTCGTCGTTCCGGGCCCGGGATATTCGACTGGAATTATTCGATGGATACCATTCCATTGGCCGATAAAAACGAGGTTAATGCGTTCAACCACCAAGGTGCTGCCATCCTGGCCTACGCTGATGGTGTCCTTGAAATCGGCTATCCGCCAGCTTCTTGCGAACGCGGAGTTCGGAAGAAGCGCGGCCAGGAAGAGCACCGTCCAAAACGCGAAGATACGTTTGAACGCGAATCGGTTGGTACGGGGCATGGATCTAGAACTTGACCGCGACGGGTTCCCGGTCGGCATCCGTGGTCTCGAAAAACTGCTTCTGGGAAAAGCCAAACATGCCAGCCAGGACGTTGGTCGGAAACGATTGAATCTTGGTGTTGAGATCGCGAACGACCGCGTTGTAATAGCGTCGCGAGTTCTGGATCGAATCCTCGGTCTGGCTGAGAGCGCCTTGCAATTGGCTGAATTGCTCCGATGCTTTCAGTTCCGGGTAGTTTTCCGCCACCGCGAACAAGCTCTTCAGAGCACCCGTAAGCTGATTTTCCGCAACTGCTTTGTCTGCGGGGCTCGTTGCCTGCATTGCTTGGGAACGAAACTTGGCAATGTTTTCGAAAGTGCCCTTTTCGTGCGTTGCGTAGCCTTTCACCGTCTCAACAAGATTCGGGATAAGGTCGTGACGTCGTTTGAGTTGGACGTCGATGTCAGACCAGGATGAATCTGCACGGACGCGCAGTTGAACCAGACTGTTGTACATGCCGATGACGAAAATCACCGCCAGCACAATAACGATCAAAAGGACGATGCCGATCATGGGCAATCTCCGCAAGGAATGGCAAATCAACGAGACGGTAGCACATGCCAAGACGGGCCGCAATCTGTGGAGGGACTGAAGAAACGCTTATTGACGGGGTGCGAAGTAACCCTTGCGCGCGCGGACCTGAAGATCTTTCTTCAGGGCGCTGATCTGGATGCTGCGGTAGCGTCCGTCGGCGTCAAAGTCCGCGGGCCGGTAAGACACCACATACTGACTACGCAGCTCATCCTCAATGGCCGCGAAGGAGTGCGTAATGTCCTTCATCTTGAAGGGGAAGAACGCGCGTCCTCCGGTGGCGGAGGCAATTTTATCGAGTACACGGTCGCCGCGGAGGATAAGGCCGCTGTCGTCGGTTGAGATGGCATAAACAATGACTTCGGCACGTTGCGCCATCTCGATCGCCTGCGCCTGAGACACTTCGCTCTGATTATCTTCGCCATCGCTCAAGACAACGAGCGCTCGGCGCACAGGATGATCCGGACGGTCCTTCAACATCTTGTCTTTCGCGGCGCGGTAAATTGCGTCGTAAAGAGCCGTCCCACCGCCGTTTTGCAATCGCTTCACACCTGTCTGTAACAAGGTCACGTTGTCGGTGAAGTCTTGGCTGACTTCATTCTTATGGTTGAATCCCATTACAAACGCTTTGTCGAAACCAGCACGAATGATGTGTTGCAGGAATCCAACTGCCGCCTGTTGTTCAAAGTCGAATCGGCTGTTCACGGAACCACTCACATCGAGGAGCAATCCCATTTCGATTGGCAGGTCTGTTTCGCGCTTGAAATTCAGGATGCTCTGTGGCGGTTTGTTGTCATCAAGAATCGCGAAGTCGGCCTGATTCAGATTTCGCACGAACTTGCCGCGTTTATCGGTCGCTATGAAGAGGACATTTACCTCATCGACCCTTTTGCGAATCGTAAGAATCCCATCATTAGGATCATCCGCCGAGGGGGTGCTCAGCGGAGCAGCACTCGGCGCATAGGCGGTTTCCGACAAAATTGGGGATGAAGCTGTATATCCGGAGGTCTGCCCCACCGCAAAAGCTTGCGCGATAGCGAGCACTGCACCGAGGATGACTGGTCTATAGGTCATATGCTTCGCAATCGGTGCGGAACTGCCCGCCCCTATGTGTTAGATGCAAGTGGGGTGCCGAAAGGCCCGCGAGGCCAGAGCTTCTGCGCCCACTTGAATCTAGGTCTTGCGTCTTATGTGTGCCAAGTTACAAAAGGAGCACGCATTTGGTCATGCTCTGGAAAGCATGTTGGATGAAGCGCTTAGCGCTGACACGAATGGCCGAACTATTGCTTCTCTCAATGTGCAATTCGTTACGCCTTGCTGCTGCGTTCATTGTCACCCAATGACTTGCGTGGTCGTGTGTCCACCCGCTACGGCAAATTTTTCCTCGATCTAGAGCGTAACGAGCAAAAAGTGCTCGCTCATCAAGAAGCTTTCAGGGTCGGTAAAATAGTCGGGAAATGGCTACGAAGCAAAGTTCTGATTCCCGTGTTCGATGTGGCTGGGCGCGAAACCAACTAGCGATCGAGTATCACGATCGTGAGTGGGGCAAACCCGTCCACAACGATCGAACCCTTTTCGAATTCCTGATTCTAGAGGGCGCACAGGCCGGCCTTAGTTGGGACACCATTCTGCAGAAGCGCGAAAACTACAGATCGGCGTTGGACGGATTCGACGCCACCATAGTTGCGCGGTACGACCAGAAGCGCGTTCGTTCGTTGCTGAAAAATCCGGGCATTGTTCGTAATCGTCTAAAAATCGCATCCACCGTTCAGAATGCACAGGCCTTTCTTCGAGTGCAGAAGGAATTCGGCAGTTTCGATTCTTATGTTTGGCAATTTGTTGGTGGCAAACCAAAGACGAATCGATGGGGTGAAATGAAGCGCGTTCCAGCCCGTACCGAAGAGTCAGATGCGTTGAGCCGCGACCTCAAAAAGAGGGGATTCAACTTTGTGGGTTCCACCATCATCTACGCGTTCATGCAAGCGGTTGGGATGGTCAACGACCACACGATCAATTGCTTTCGATACAAGGAAGTCGGCGCCATTCCCCGCCGAGGATCCAAAATCCACAAAAGTTAAGGAACTGACTTTACGGTGCGGGCACGCGTATGATCTTGAAGCCAGTCGCTTTTAGCTAACTTTTGCGAGGTCCTCACGATGCATTTTGAGCAGTTTTACCTGACTTGCCTCGCACACGCCTCTTACATGCTGTCGTCGGACGGAGAAGCCGTGGTCGTCGATCCTCAGCGGGATGTTGATATCTACCTGACTGTTGCTCAAGAGAAAAACTTGAAGATTCGGCACATTTTTGAAACACACCTACACGCAGACTTCGTTTCAGGGCACAAAGAGTTAGCGGCTCGCACGGGCGCTGCAATTTATATCGGCGCCGCGGCAAACGCTCGGTTTCCGCATGTCGCGTTGCGCGATGGCTTCGAATTGAAAGTGGGGAAGCTTCGGATACAAGCACTGGAAACGCCCGGGCACACCCCAGAGAGCGTTTGCCTGGTGGTGACTGATGAAGAAAAATCTGCGAAGCCATGGGCTGTGATGACCGGCGACACATTATTTATTGGCGATGTTGGAAGGCCGGATCTGTCACCAAACCTGTCTCCGCAGCAATTAGCAGGCATGCTGTATGACAGTTTGCACGGAAAACTGATGACGCTACCTGATGATGTAATTGTTTATCCGGCACACGGCGCGGGTTCGTTGTGTGGGCGCAGTATGCGTGCCGAAAAGTCATCGACAATCGGCACCGAGCGGCTCACCAACTATGCGCTTCAGATCAAAAGCCGGGACGAATTTGTTCGTCAGTTAACCACGCATCTGCCAGCGCGCCCGGAATACTTTAGTCAGGATGCCGAGATCAATCGAGAGGGCGCTGCTCCACTGACTGATTTAGCTCCTCTACGTGCAGTAGAAGCCCGCGAAGTTAAAGACCTGCTGGCGGAAGATGTCCCAGTACTGGATGTCCGCCCGGGAGAAGAATTCGCAGCCGGACACATTCCGGGCTCAATCAACATTGCTCTTTCCGGGCAATTTGCGAGCTGGACCGGCTCAGTGTTGGGACTTAAGGCGCGTCCGGTGCTTGTGGGTTCTGAAGACCAAGTGGCCGAGGCTCGAATGCGTCTCGCAAGAATCGGCATCGAGGATGTGCGCGGCTACTTGGCCGGCGGTCTGGCTGCTTGGCAGGAAGCCGGTTTTAATCTTACGCGTACAGCCCAACTGACAGTTGAGCAATTGCGACAGAAGCTTGAGGGTGCAGGGCTTCAGGTTCTAGACGTTCGTCGCGAAGGGGAATGGCAAGCGGGGCATTTAGCTGACGCGACCTGGCATGCCCTTGACTATTTTCGCGCGCAGGTTCCGGAGCTTGATCCCGACGCGCCAGTTGCTGTTCATTGCAAGAGTGGCTATCGCAGCATGATTGCGTGCAGCTTACTTGAGCGAGCAGGTTTTCGAAATGTATCAAATGTGGAAGGCGGTTTTGACGCTTGGCAAAGCGCCGGGCTGCCCGTTGTTTCAGAGATACCAGCATAGAGTGTGTTGCCTTTGAAGAGGCAGATCATAAAGAACGACCTGCGCAAGCGCCGGATGCCCACGCCCATTGAAAATTGAACCCGCCTAGTTGACCAGTTACATCTACGACCTCTCCAATAAAAAACAGGCCCGGAATTTTCTTACTCTCCATTGTGGTGGAAGACAACTCTGAAGTGTCGACTCCTCCAGCAGTCACCTCCGCTTTCGCATAGCCTTCGGTCCCCTCAGCTCGCAGTTCCCACCTATGAACCTGCGCCTCGAGTTCTTCCAGCGAATGATTGGTCCATCGTTTAGGGGCGTGAAACTGGATCCACCGATCTGCAAGGCGATGCGGAAGCATTGACCGCAGCGCAGTCTTCGCATTGGCAAGATCACGACCAGCTGGAGATTGTCGGAGGGATGACGTCGCCATCTTATTGGGAGCGAGGTCGATTTGGATGGGCGAATCGCGATCCCAGTATGACGAGACTTGAAGGATTGCGGGACCACTAAGTCCACGGTGCGTAATCAGCATCTTTTCGCGAAACTTGTGACCGTTTGTGGATGCAATCACTTCCGTTGAGACCCCAGCCAGATCGCAATAGCGCCGTTGATCTACAGCTGTCAACGTCAGCGGTACGAGCGCGGGTCGGCAGTCTTGCATCTTCAGTCCGAACTGATGGGCGATTTGATAGCCAAACTCCGTGGCACCCATCTTGGGAATGGATAAACCACCCGTGGCAACGACCAACGTCTCAGACACGAATTTGTCCGTATCGGTTGTCACCATAAAGAACGAGTCGCGGTCCACTCGTTGCACCTGCGCATTCACCAGGATTCTGACTTGAGTAGCGCGGCATTCGTCCTCAAGGAGGTTCACGATATCGAGTGAGGACCGGTCGCAGAACAGCTGACCTAACGTTTTTTCGTGATATGGAATTTGATGTTTCTGAACCAACGCCAGGAAGTCTTCGGGGGTATAGCGCGCCAAAGCGGATTTGCAGAAATGCGGATTTGAAGAGAGGAAGTTTTCAGGAGTGCAATGAATGTTGGTGAAGTTACATCGTCCACCGCCTGAAATCAGGATCTTCTTTCCGATGCGCTCGGCGCGTTCAAGAACAACGACTTTGCGTCCACGTCGGCCAGCTTCGATGGCGCACATGAGCCCGGCAGCCCCGCCGCCAAGAACAATCGCGTCAAAGTTTTGGATCACGTTCGACAAAGCCGTGTCATCCAGCAAATGCAAAATCGCCGCGACAACTATATATGCATGACAAAGGGCACAACTGGGGTTGTGCCCTGTCTGGGTGAATAAATCGGGTAGTGTCTACCGTGTGGACGCTCTACGCTCGATGCCGCCACGGCTGAGTTCTGCTACCACGTTGATCGTTCCGCCCGATACACGAATCGCTCGCTCCCAGTTTGCGAAACCCGGCTTTCGAACTACGATTCGGTGCATGCCCGCTGCGACGGGTATCGAGGATGGCGTGCTTCCCACGAAAGCTCCATCCACCTCAATTTCGGCTCCTACCGGAAGAGAGCTTACCGCAAGATTGGCGAGGCCGGACTTTGTCGAATTAGCTGGAGTGTCTGGTTGATCAGCCTTCGTCATCTCCAACGAAACCGCCCCGCTGCTGTACACGGCGAATTCATGCCCCTTCGGCACGGTAATGTCTTTGCCTTTCATGAAGAGGAAGAGTGGTGCAGCCGGCCAGAAGACGATTGCGGTTCCCACCATTGCGCCGGTCATCGCGCCCTGATGCCCTCCACCCTTAACGTCTTTCACTCCTCGTAATGAAACCTTCTCGCCAGTTACAGTTTTCGTAAAGTCTATGTTGACGTTGAGCTTCCCACCGCGCCCCATCCGGCCCTTAGGCTGCGCTTCAGTGACTGTCCCGATTGCGGGCGTTCCGTGACGAATGACAACGACGTCGCCGACTTTCACGTCGTCAACCACTTCGAAGTCGACTCGATCCTCCACGTGCGCTTCAGAGGACGATATCGAACGCGTCGTACGCAACCGCAGCGGGGTACCGTCGTCGAGAACGATAGGGCCATCTTGCGCCAGGCCTTGTAGCGCGATCATTGGGAAGATCACAAATAGAGCGAGAACTTTGCGGATCATCTGATTTCTCCTTTATGGGGGATGCGCCGCAGGCGTGTTCCCCGTCATAGGAGAAAGCGCAAAACGTGGACAAACTGGCTCACGGCAAACGCAAATCAGGGGATGAAAGAAAAATAGACATATGTGAGCCAATCTCGGCGGTTCCTTCGCGTTAGTGATTAAGGGCGTGAGTCGGATGACGAATTGGGCTTATCCCCCAGTTCCCGTGGCCTTGGTCCAATTCGCACGGCTCATACGAGCGCGAGGGAAACTTCGTTGGAGACACTGGCAACTGGAGAGTTCCAATGCTTTAACAGCGGGGGACAATGCGGCTGTGCTGAGACATTAAATAAAGGAAAAGAGGGTTTCGCAGAAAACGTCGCGCGGAATGGTGACGACGAAGCGCCTTCCCAAGCGGTTGGTTTTTCGCCCACAATGATGGAACTGGGACGGTAAGCCACACCGTCCCTTGCCTGCAGACTCAAGCGACCGGACTGCGGCCTTGGATAACGCGAATCAAAACCACGACTACGGCTAGGACTAGAAGTATGTGAATGAATCCGCCGAGGGTGTAGGAACTCACCATCCCGAGAAGCCACAGCACCAGGAGTATTACGAAAATGGTCCACAGCATGGGATTTTCCTTCCTTCGTATCGCTTTCCATACGAGGTGAAGATGTGGCACACATTGTGTGCAGCGTTAGACAACCTGAGAATGCTACGTGGGAGTGGGCGCAACTCGTATACGGTGCGCCCCTGAGAATCGTGCCAAAATTTCCCTAGAGAAAATAGTGCTACGCGCAATCGGAAACTTCTTCGTTTTCGTCCAAGGGCATGGCCACTTGCACAATCCCGTTGCGAACCGCATACAGAACGAGCTCGCTCAATGAACCCAGGCCGAGCTTGCGCATAATGTTTGTCCGATGAGTATCGGCAGTCTTGAACCCCAAGCCCAACACACTCGCGACTTCCTTCGTCGTCTTACCTTCTGCCAGCAACTGCACGACCTCGCGTTCTCGAGGCGTGAGGCGGCCCTTGCCGATGGCGCCGCGAAGCGGGTTGTGCCCTTTCAAGAGAAACCCATCCAACACCATTTCAGCGACCTTCGACGTGAAGAACGTCTTGTTCTTGCGTAATGCGTCGACCGCTGCCACAAGGTCGCGGGCGGCGTCCGATTTGAGGATGAAGCCGCGAGCACCTGCGTCGAGAACCTCCCGAACAACTTGTTCGGATTCATGGACGGTCAAGATGAGGATTTTTGTTTGCGGGAACTCTTTCAAGATCTGTCGCGCGGCTTCGAGGCCATTGAGCGAAGGCATTCCAATATCCAAAATGACAATGTCAGGATTTGTCGCGCGCGCTTGATCGAGGGCATCCCTGCCGTTCACGGCCTCGCCACAAATTTCCAAATCCGATTCGCCTTCGAGCAGCGAAAGCGTTCCCCGCCTTACGATCTCATGATCGTCGGCTACCAGAATTCTTAGTTTTGCCACGTTTCTCCTCCAATCGGAATCACGGCCCGAACGGTGGTCCCTCGGTCAGAAATAAGCTCAAGACTTCCCCGCATTTCCCTCAACCGCTCGCGCATGCCAGCGATCCCGACTCCCAATGCTTTCGAAGTTCCGTTCATTCGATGCAGAGCATCAGAACTAAGGCCACGTCCTTCGTCACGAATTTCCAAAAACACCGACTCCGCATCCGATGCGAGCTGAATGCGAGCAGTGGGACTTCCCGAATGTTTGTGAATGTTTGTAAGGCTCTCCTGCACAATCCGGAAAAGAGTTGTCTCAACCTCTGGAGAGAGGCGATCGAATGACGGCGGCACATCTACTTCTACTGCAATGCCGCTTCGCTCCGCGAAGCCATCTGCTAGCCACTGAATGGCCGAACTCAAGCCTGAGTCATCCAACAAGGGCGGATGAAGCAGGTATGAAATTGTGCGAACCTCATTCGAACACTGCTCTGCCAGACGAATTGCCTCAGCGAGGGACTTGGTAACTTTCTCGGGAGGGGGCGGGTCGACGAGATTCTTCTTCGCGACTTCCAGATTCATACGAATTGCGGCCATGCACTGGCCCACACTGTCGTGAAGTTCGCGCGCTATCCTGCGCCGTTCCTGGTCTTGAAGCATAAGAAGACGATTCGAGAGAGAACGCAAATTGGTCTCACTCTGACGCAGCGCCTGTTCCATTTCCTTCCTGCGAGTGATATCCAGAACGACAGCGCCGATACGATCGACGGTGCCATCGGTGTCCACAATAGGGAAGTAAGAGGCCACCCAATGCCGTAGCGAGCCTGGGCGGCCGGCTTGCTCGCCGGAAAACTCCACGTGCAGGGCGGGCTGGGCAGTCGAGAGTACTTGTTCCAGCACTGGACGTATGAGGCTACCCGTCTTCCCATGCACGTCATCAATCGTTCTGTGCAGGTGCATCTCAGGTGGAAGGTGATTCATGCTCGCGAGGGTGAGGTTGATTCGCTCATAACGCAACTCGTTGTCCAGAATCGCTAGCCCGGCAGGGGAAGCCGCAAAAAAAGCATCCATCATCCGCTCTTTGTCTCTAGCTTTTTTCCCGGCTCTGTGCCGAACCTCGATGCTCGCAGCCATGAACCCCAATATCCCGCCCACCAAACAACCCGCAACAACAGCGACAGTTTTGAGCGGTGCGATCGTCCGCAAAAGGAGCGGAGCACGGCGCATTGTCACATTCGAATTGGACGAGCGGTTGTTCAACAGCGCACCTGGGAAGAAGGATGCAAACGCAGGTCTAAAGATCTTGCCAGTGCAAAGCTCATGCCATACCTATAAGTCATTGCGTTTCAGCATCGGTTGTCCGCGAGATCGTGTAATTTCTCCTGATCGTTGTTCATCTAGACGATTTCACGCGCGCGGCCATTTCTCGGTAGGGTCTTCCAGACCAAATTCCTGGACTGTCTTTCAATCTTGGGGTGCAAAATTAAGCGGGATCAGGAATTTCCCGGATGGTTCAGCAAGCGGCGCTCCACTATTTTTCGACGTAACAGATTGGATTGAAGTTCTTTCTAGCCTTCGCGTCCCACCATCAGGCAGGGCTCCGGTGACCCCGGGGTGCCTGCCTCCCACCCAACCGATCGGTTGAGTGTGGACCGACCGGGGTTATGAGTTGTGCGAACCGAGTGTCGATATGGATAGCGGATCTGAACCAACTCGTAAGTTGCAGTTGGCACCTCCGGAGGACGCTGCGTCATCTCGGCGTGAGCTCGAAGAGCGTGTTTCGAAGTTGAAGGCCGGAGAGAGCGCTGATTCAACAGTTTTGCTTCTCAGTGAACAGCCGGAAGATCAAAGGACGCTGGAAAAGGTTTTAGAAGATTGGAGGCTGCGAATCGTTCGTTGTTCATCGTTTCGCGAGGCTCTCCAAGTTCTTTCGCTGTGTCCGGTGCTCCTAGCGTTTTGCGATGTGCGCAACGCGAATTCAACATTCGATGAACTCTTGCAATTGATTCGCCTGGAAAGACCTACCCGTATTGTAGCGATGGTGCCCGAAGACATTGGCGAAAGCGCCTACCGGGCGGTAATGCAGATGGGTGCTTTCAACGTAGTTTCCAGTCCTTGCCGTCGGTCCGATGTGCAGTGGACCATTCTTTACGCGCTGCGAGATCGTGCTGCGCGCGCGGAACTTCGGTCCAGCCAACAGAGAGATGACTAGCACGGGCGAAAGGCTAGCATGGGAGCCGACAGCTGCGATGGCCCGCCGAGGAATTTGTTGATGATTTCGTCCACGCATGTGGACGCTGCAAATAAACCGAACCGAAAGGAGCAGCACAATGAACTGGGATCAAGTGGAAGGCAAATGGAAGCAATTCAAGGGAGTGGCTCGACAAAAGTGGGGCAAATTAACGGATGATGATTTGGACGTCGTCAACGGCAAGCAGGAAGAACTGGTCGGTAAACTTCAAGAGCGATATGGATACACCAAAGAGCAAGCTGAGAAGAATATTCAAGAGTGGACCAATTCACTGAATGAAGATCCAGTCGAGCAGGAACAGCGGCGTCGAGCAAGCTAGATCGCACACTGAGTGGACACCGGTTTGACATGAGAAAGGGGTTATCGCCCCTTTCTCTTTTTTATGTCGCGGTTCGCGTGTTCTTGCTAGACGTGCGCCACTTGAGTAGGTGCACAGATGTTGCGGTATCGAACAGCCGCCATAATCTGGTTTGGTATGTCGTGCAGTGGCACGATGCGCCTGAGAATATTCTGCTGTGCGCAACAGCGGGGCATCCCATAAACGACGCATGTTTGCTCGTCCTGCCCCAATGTGAGGCCGCCTGCCTCGAAGATGGAACGCATTCCAATAACCCCGTCTGCTCCCATCCCTGTCAGGATTATTCCCATGGCCAGACCGTGATACGTGTTCGCCACTGACGTCATCATGACATCGACAGAGGGAATGTGTAGGGCATCCGCCGGATGTGTTGAAGCATGTAGTACAACTTGCCCATTCGCATGACGATTCAAACTCACGTGCGAGCCGGCGGCGGCAATGTATACGTGGCCGCGCGTCAGTACCGCATTTTCGGTTGTTTCCTCGACGGTGATGTTACAGATGGCATTCAAGCGTTTGGCAAACGGTCCGGTAAAGCCAACCGGCATGTGTTGTACAACCAGGACTGGAACAGGAAGATCGGCCGGCAGCATGGGAAGTATGTGCTGAAGCGCTCGAGGTCCCCCTGTCGATGTTCCGATAGCCACGATAGAAGGGACGGAAGTTAAAAAATTGCCCGTTGGTGTTGTTGGAGGGCTCGCCCGAGACGCCAGTCTTCCGGACTCATAGCATGACCCAGCAGCTGCAATGATTTTCGCGACGAGTTCATCTCGGACCTTAACGATGTCCAGCGAAGCATAAGAGCGCTGCTTCGCGACACAGTCGAATGCGCCGATTTCCAGTGCTTCCAATGTTGCAACGGCTCCTTCCTGCGTTAGAGAGCTGACCATGATCACAGGACGGGGAAGTTCCGTCATTATGCGCCTCAACGTATCGAGGCCATTCAAGCCGGGCATTTCTATGTCGAGGGTGACCACATCGGGGTGCAACACCCGAATCTTGTCGATAGCCTCGAGACCCGTTTGCGCCGTATCCACCACGTGCAAACTGGCCACCGAATTTATCATTCGCGTCAGTGCCGTCCGCATAAAGGCGCTGTCGTCTACGACTAGCACTTTCACGGTCTCGACTGCCTTGAGTGTAGTCACTGATGCACCCTGATTCGCCTCGACCCTGACGCGCTTACGCCGGAACGCGTGCACTTTCGTCCACTCCGCCGAAAACCGCCGCTAACAGCCCTGCAGGATCAATGACAAAGCGCACTTTGCCGTCGCCACTTATGGTTGCGCCCGCCAACTGTGGGCTGCCATGCAGATATACGCCAAGCGGTTTAATTACCGTGGACTCCTGGCCGATGAACTTGTCTACCGCCAGCGCGATTTTCTGTCCTCCGATCCCCAAGATGACTACTTTTCGTGCCTCGGTTGCGGCAGCGGGCAAGCAAAATAGTTTGGCCAGCCTTACCAGTGGGACCGTCTCTTCTCGAAGATGTAACACCTCGCACCCTTCCACTTGGTGCACACTCTCAGCTGTGATTCGAAGCGTCTCAATTACGGCGCGCAATGGAAGCGCGTAGATTTCTTCTGACGCCTCGATTAGGAGCACGGGAAGAATCGCTAAGGTCAACGGCAGGCGAAGCCGGATCGTAGTTCCTTTACCTACTTGACTGTCGAGTTCTACGGAACCGTTCAACTTTCGCAGATTGGAACGGACAACATCCATCCCAACTCCACGGCCGGAGAGATCGTTAACTATTTTTGCCGTGCTGAATCCTGGCAGAAAAATGAAATCCAAGATATCTCGTTTGCTTAACGTGCGGGCACGGTCAGGCGAAACGAAGTTACGTTCCAGTGCCTTGGCGAGGATCTTCTCAGGATCGATCCCTGCCCCGTCATCACACACCGCGATAACAATTTGGTCGCCTTCCTGCGATGCTTCGAGCCGAATGGTGCCTTCGCGCGTCTTCCCACACTGCTCGCGATCGGACGCGTTTTCGAGCCCATGATCGAGCGAGTTGCGTACAAGGTGCACGAGTGGATCGACAATGAGCTCGGCCATCGTCTTGTCAATTTCCGTTTCCTGACCTACAAGGACTAAGTTCACTTCTTTTTGCAGAGAACGGCTGACATCACGGACCAATCGCGGAAAACGTCGAAACACTGATTCCATCGGCACCATGCGTGTTTTTAGGCTCGCAATTTGGAGCTCTTCGGTCACGAAACTCACCCGCGAAGCGGACTGGCCGAGTGCTGCCTGGAATGATTCAGCGTCAAGATTGCGCGAAGCGAAGTCGTGATTGAGGCGGACGAGACGATTGCGCTCGAGAACCAGCTCTCCGACCAGATTTATTAATTCATCCAGTTTCCGCACGTCGACCCTCATTGTCGATGCGTCGGAAGCAGACTCCGTGGCGGATTTCTGTCGCACTAACGCGTCTCCGACCTGCGCCGGAGAAACCGCGCCTTTTTCCACCAACAAGGCGCCGATTTTTTTCGGCTCCGCCATCTTCGCTTGCTCAGCGAGTGCAGATTCGAGCGTTTCAGGACGAAGTACCTTGTCGGCAACCAGCATTTCCCCAAGTGGCCGAGGCGGGTTTTGAACCTGTTGGACAGATTCAAGCTCGTGCAGTAAATCGTCTAATGCATACTCGCCGAATTCCTGATTCCCAAGATCGACCAGCATCTTGCCTAGTTGATCGCGGGCACTCAATAGCACGTCCATCACGCGGCGAGACACTTTCAGGTCGCCCCGCCGAAGACCGTTGAGGACGTCTTCGCTACGATGACTGAGCTTTACGACTGCCTCAAGTCCGAGGAAGCCTGCCGTGCCTTTGATCGTGTGCATGGCGCGGAAGATTCGGTTGAGCAGATCGCCGTCGGATGGGCTCGTTTCAAGGGCGACCATATCCTGGTCCATCGCCTGTAGGAGCTCGGTCGACTCCACCAGAAACGCTTCCACCAACTCTTGATCCTGCAGAAAGTCGTTGCTCATCGTGGATGCCCTTTGTCAGCTAGCTCGCAGCCTTCATTTGCTCGTGGTCCGCCTGGGAAAGCAGTCGATCCACGTCCAGCAGGATCAGTAACCGGTTGTCGAGTTTTCCGACGCCAGACACGTATTCGCGCTCAATGTGTCCTAGTCTCGGCGGTGGTTCGACGGTGCTCGCCGGGATGCGCAGTACCTCAGAAACGGAATCGACGATAAATCCAAGAACGGTTCCCGCTACTTCCACAACGACGATGCGAGTCTGTTTGTCATGCGGATGTTCTTCCAATCCAAAACGCTTCCGCAGTGCCACGACTGGAATTACTTTTCCACGCAGATTGATCACTCCGTCGACGAAATCAGGCGAATTCGGGACACGCGTTAGTTGTTGGATCCGGATAATCTCTTGCACTCGCAAAATGTCCAATCCGAATTCCTCCCCTCCCACGTGAAAGCTTACTAACTGCATCAGGTCCATGTGTTCATGTTTGAGACCTTGCTCGGCGGTATCGCATTTTTGAGTCGCTGCCATAAACCTCTCCCTTTTGGTACTAGTTGGGGCTTATTAACGAGCTGCTGCTGCCATGGCTGCAGGTCGAACGGGTTCAGGTCGAGGCGCTGCGGTTGAGACCGCACCCTGCGTTTCTCCCAATTGGAAGTTCCCGACGAGTTTGTGTAAGTCGAGAGCTAATCCGGAGAGGTCCTGGCAAGCCTTAGCGGATTCCTGGGCGCCAATCGAAGACTCTTTGACCAAGCGGGCGATTTGATCCATGTTCTGGTTCACTTGCTCGGAAGCGCTCGATTGCTCGGTCGCCGCGGTTGCGATGTGCATGATCATCTCGCCGACTTTTTCTGCCATTTGGATGATTTCTTTTAATGCGGTGCCGGCCTGAGCTGTGCTCTGCACTCCCTCTTCCGCTTGCTTCGTTCCGGCGTCCATCGCGCCCACCGCAACGCGTGTTTCATCCTGGATGTTCTTAATCATTTGCGCAATTTCCTTAGTCGCGCTCGTTGTTCGCTCTGCAAGCTTGCGGACTTCATCGGCTACGACTGCAAATCCCCGTCCCTGCTCTCCCGCTCGCGCGGCTTCGATCGCGGCATTTAACGCGAGCAGATTTGTCTGATCCGCGATGTCGTCGATGACGCCAACGATGCGTCCGATTTGGTCAGAACTCTTGCCGAGTTCGTCAACTTTCTTAGCTGTCTCGCGGACCGAATCGGCGATCGTTCGCATCTTCACCAGAGTGTCCTCGACAATGGTGCCCCCATGTCGCGCCGTGTCGGCAGCTTGACGCGAAGCTTCAGCGGCATGGTTTGAGTTTTCTGACACCTGGGCGACTGTGGAGGTCATCTCCTGCATGGCGGTTGCGACCTGCGTGGTCTGGTCTTTCTGAGTTTCAGCACCCTGCGCTTGTTGCGACGCAGAGGAGGAGATTTCTTCGCTTGCACTTGCGAGATGTTCTGCAGTCTGCGCAATGGATTGAATCATTCCACGCAGGCTGTTTTTCATCTTGTTCAGTGCTTGTCCGGCCTGCCCGATCTCATCGGTGCTGGTGATCCCCATGTCATTGATGGCCAAATTATTCGCTGCGACAGCCTGAATCATTGCAAGCATCGCGGTCAGTCCTGTTGTGATCGAACGGGCGATGAACAGAGCGACGATGAACCCGAGAGCAATTCCGCCCAGCGCGAGTGAAGCGACGATCAAGTTTGCGGTGGACTGCGTAGATTTCTGTTTTTTGATGGTCTCCTGACGCAATCCTTCTTGAAACTCAATAAAATCAGCCACACTCTTGCGAAGGTCGGAACGAACGCTCGACATCTGCGGGCTGAATCCGAGTGATATAGCTTCCGCGCCTTTGTTCGCCCGCTTCAGCTGAATTTCTTGGTCTACGATTGCCCGGTATCCTTCATAGTTATGAACGATATCTCCCAGAAGGCGCTTACCCTGCTCTGTAACAACAGTGTTTTGCAGCTGGGTGATTGCTTCGCGGTAGTTTTGTTTGCCCTCTTCATCGTGCTTCAGCAAGTCTTCTTTGCCTGCCATCAGGAAGCCGCGCACGCCCGTGGTTTGCTTTTCGATTCCAGATTCAAGAGAGTACGCGAGAGTCTTTTTAGTCATTCGTGATTCGGTCTCGGACGCAGTTTCAACCAGGTTCCCAATCGTCCAGTAAGAAATGATTCCCAATGTCGCCAAAATCAAAAGAATCACGCCAAAGCCAACCGTTAGCTTCATCCTTAAGCTTAAGTTCTTCATGTCATACCCCCGTCGCGTATTGGAACCAATCGGCAGAGAATGCTGAGTTCGCTTTGTGAATTCGATGACTTGAATATCAATGATCCTGTAAGGCCGTTCACAATCTCTGCGACCCTTTTTCATCGGCAGCAAAGCGGAGTGTCTTCAGGGACGCTGATCCGTCTATCGAAAACACGAAGGGACGTATGTTAAGCAGAACCTGAGAATCGTCTAACCAAGGAAAGAACACTGTTTACTCACCGGCGTGGGTGCGGGGTGGCGGAGGTCCCGACTTCAGCTCCAGCAGAGTCGCTGTTATAGCTGTCTTGGCCGGTATAACCTCACGTAGGAGTGCAAAATGTGGCGCATAGGTCTCATATTAGTCCGCGTTCGCGCAGGTAGAGCCTGTCTACTAATGAACGGGTGGTGGTGCTAAAAATTCAATTGCAGTTCTTGCTTGGCACCGTGTTATAGTTCGGCCTTCCTGTTGTGTTTTAGGAAGCCTTTATGGCCGAAACATTGCGACCCATGTCCACTGGTGAACTCATGGATCGCACCGTGACCCTCTATAAGAAGAACTTCAAACTGTTCATCGGCATTGCCAGCGTGGGACCAGCCACTTACTTACTGTTCCAATTGCTGACGATGAGTTCGGCATCGCTTCGAGCGGGATCCCCAAACCGAATTAGCCCATTTTCTGCAACGTCGGTTGGCGTTGGGTTTGTGGCTGGCTTTTTCGTCATGTTTGCAGGCATGGCCATTGCTCACGCCGCCACGGTCAAGGCGGTCGCTGCTGTGCATCTTGGTCGTCAGACCACGATCACGGAAGCTTACAAATCGCTTCGGGGCAGATTTTGGCGTGTGATTGGTGTTTTCGTTTGCATGGGTCTTCTTGCAGCGCTCGCAGTTATCGCGGCGATGGCGCTGGTTTTTATACTCGCCCTCGCATTGAGGTCACTATCCATCGTTGAAGCTGGCCGTGCAGGTCAGGTGCTCGCCTTTATTATTGGTTTCAGCTCAATTTTAGTGGTTGCAATCGCAACTATCGTAGTGTGGGTGCGTTACGCGCTTGCTATCGCATGCTGCGTAGTCGAAGACCTGGGCGTAATTAAGTCGATCAAACGAAGCGCCACACTCTCCAAGGGAAGCCGCTTCCGTATCTTCCTCATCTATATCGTCTTCGTTCTTCTTGCTGTGATTCTCGCAGCGGCCTTGGGCGGACTGGCGGGGATGATCGGATCCTTAATTTCAAATATCACTGTACGGCTCATCCTCATCTACCTTGCCAGCTTCATCGCGAGCTTGTTAACTGGACCGCTCGCCACCATCGGTATCGCTCTGGTTTACTACGATGAGCGAGTAAGGAAAGAGGCTTTTGATCTCCAGTGGATGATGTCCAGTCTGGACTCAGCCCCAGAGTTGGCAGTGCCGGCCGTTTCTCCTCACTCCTGATGAAAAAACTGGGTACCTTAGCGGTCTGGTTGATTGTCGTTTTGAGCAGCTTTTCCGTCGCCGAAGACATTTCTCTTTCGCTTGCCCAGTACAAATCCGAGCTGGAACACTACCGCGACGAGATCCGGAAGATTGGGGACCATCCTGAACACGCTGTGGATTTCAATCGTAGCGTGCCTTCTTCGTTTCGGGTGGAAACTCAAGCCGGTGCTATCAGCGTTCCGTTGGAGTTCTTGCACACGGGGCTGCAAAAGTATTTGACCTCTACTCCCAATCTTAGGCCCGACCTCTTGTCTCATCTGGGAGACCGCATCAAGGCGATGCAGGACGAAGCCGACAGCTTTAGCGGCGCGCAGGGCGGAGATTCCGCAACACGCGAACGGCTCAATCAAATTCTCTCTATGCGCGAATTTGGCCAGGTGCGTGGCCCGACCCAATGGGAGTTGCTACAGGAACGGATCAATGCTTGGCTTGACGAGAAGTGGAACAAGCTCTTTCCTAGCGCCCCCGATATAGATCAGCTGGGACAGATTTTTGTATGGATCATGATCGCAGTTGCCAGTTCGGTCTTGGCCGTCTGGCTTTATCGACAATCACGGGAGCGGTTGCTTGATCGACCGCGTGAAGTGGTGGCTTTTGTACCCTCAGCGCGAAGTTGGAGGTCGTGGCTGGCCGAGGCTCGTGCAGAAGCTGCAAGAGGAGCATGGAGGGAAGCGATTCACCTTGGTTACTGGGCTGCCGTATCCCGCCTGGAGGGCGACGGTCTCTGGCGCCCCGACAAGACTCGCACACCACGCGAATACTTGAACGCAATTCCCGCCGCAAACAGTTCAAAACCGATCTTCGCGGTTGTCACAAAGACATTTGAATCTTCGTGGTATGGGGGACGTCCGGCTTCGGCTGAAGATTTCGCGCGCTTCATGGCCGAGATAGAAAATCTGGGGTGTCGAGGATGATTCGGCAGAATCGGCTTGCGATTGTTTTCGGAATTGCGATGCTGCTGCTGATGTCTGCGGTCGCTTACCGGAAATCAGAACAAGTAAAAGGCGACGGTCATCCTTCCAGTTATTCGAATCTTAGAAATGGAGGGAGAGCAGGTTATTTGCTTTTGCAACAAAGCGGATTTCCTGTCGAGCGGTGGGAGCATTCGCCCAAGGATCTTCCGAGTGACGGTACCGGGATCCTCCTCATTGTCGCTGGTCCAATTTGGTTTCCTAATCAAGAAGAGTCGAATGCCTTTTCGAGATTCCTCCTGCATGGAGGATCAATTCTTGTAGCCGGCATCCTTCCTGATGCGTTTGTGTCCAAGGCGGCAGCTGCGACTGGCAAGGCTCGAATTGGGGGTGTTGAATGCAACGCTGTCGCTCCGACTCGATTGACGCGCGGAGGGTCCATCTCGCTCGACGGCGACCTCAAATGGGATTCAACCGATAGCTCGCAAATGGTGCACTTCGCCGACCCAAATGGAAATGCGGTTGTCGTTTCGTATTCGGTTGGCAATGGATCGGTCATATGGTGGGCGAGCGCCTTGCCTGTCGAAAATGCTGGCATTGGCCAGAAGAACAATCTCGAGTTACTTCTCAACTCCACCGCGGGTTACAAGCGTGTTCTGTGGGATGAGTACTACCAGAACGATCATGAGCGAAAAACTGATCGAAAGCCTGTGCGCGCTTTCGGCTGGGCCATGGCACAGCTTGCAATCATTGCTGTCGCCATTGTCTTTGCCTACTCTCGGCGAAGCGGCCCTTTGGTTCCATTGGTACAGCAATCGCGCCGCTCACCGCTGGAGTTTGTCGACACTCTTGCCAGCGTCTTTCGGCGCGCAGGTAGTTCCCATGTTGCGGTGGAAATCGCAGTTCAACGCTTTCGCCAAGTTGCAGCGCGGCGACTGGGTATCCGAGGAACCTCGAAAACGTCCGAAATTGTCGACGCGATGTCGCTGAGAGGGATCGAAATTTCAGAATCCACAGCCAACCTGGTACGGCAAAGCGAGTTCGCAGCCGGCGATACAACGCTGACGGAAAAATCTGCGATGGCATTGGTCCGCGCGTTGAATGAAGCAACGCGAGCTATGGATCCGGCCAGCAAAAAGGCCGCCACCCAAAACACCGTCAACAGACAGGCCGTTCAGCATAAGGCTAAGGAGAGGGACTGAACTGTATGGAAGCCATTACGAAAGTGGTAACGCATGGTCGCACTGAGCTTGCGAAAATCATCGTCGGCCAAAGCGACCTGATCGACGGCGCTCTCATCGCGCTGCTCTGTGGAGGTCACGCCCTTATCGAAGGCGTCCCTGGGCTTGCGAAGACTCTGAGTGTGAAGACTCTGGCGCGCACTCTGAATGCAGGTTTCCAGCGCGTGCAGTGCACGTCTGACCTGATGCCGGCTGACTTGCTCGGTACCAATGTGCTGAACATTGCCACTGGCACATTCACTCTTCACAGGGGCCCGATGTTCACAGATCTGTTGCTGGTTGATGAAATCAATCGCATGCCGCCCCGCACGCAGGCGGCTCTGCTCGAATCGATGGAAGAACGCCAGGTCACGATTGATGGGGAGCGGCATCCGCTGTCGGCAACGTTCACGGTTTTGGCAACTCAAAATCCCGTTGAATTCGAAGGCACCTATCCACTGCCCGAGGCACAACTGGATCGTTTTCTTTTGAAAATCAAGATCAACTATCCCACCGCCGAAGAAGAGATAGCCATCTTGGAGAAGCACAATGGCCAATCCGCCCTGGTCGATTCAACTCAGGTTGAAATCAGCAGCCTCGAGAGCGAGGTGCTTCAGCGCGCTCGCCGCGAGTTGCGCGAGTTAAAGCTGGAACCGTCTGTGATTCGCTATATCAGTGACATCGCACGGCGCACCCGCAATTGGCCTTCCGTCTCGCTCGGCGCCAGCCCACGGGCGGCAATCAGCCTGATGCTTGTCGCGAAAGCGTTAGCGGCACTCAGTGATCGCGATTACGTGATCCCAGATGATGTGAAAGCCGCCGTGCTTCCCGCGCTACGCCATCGTCTGATGTTGCGGCCGGAAGCCGAATTGGAAGGCTTCGATACGGACCGTGTGTTAAGCGATGTGCTCGCCGCGGTTGAGGTCCCGAAATGAGTGTGCTCCGACCACTGGCGCCTTCGCCTTTGGAGGCGCCAGCAAAGCGCCATGGCCGTCTCGGAATCGGAATTGGTCCCCGGTTGTTCTTGTTGGCCGGGGCCGGTCTCGCTTGGCTGATTCCAGCACTCTGGAATCCGACATATTTTTATGCGCTCGTAATTTGGGACGTTGTTCTGTTTCTCGCGTTTCTATGGGACCTGTTTCGTCTGCCGGTCGCTTCCAAACTCAGAGTGAAGCGCCATTGGCACGAAACACTCTCAATCAGAGGCGCTTCGGACGTGACGATCTCTGTAAGCAATCCAACGAGTCGCGACCTGCGGATCGATGTTATGGATGAACTCATGCCTTCACCATGGCACCGTCTCCGTTGGTTGACCGCGATTGTGCCTTCCGGTGCCACCGAGGGTATTACGCAACAATTTATCCCGGGCGAGCGTGGTGACGTTCGTGTCGGGCGTGTCTATCTCAGGTATCGATCATCCCTAGACCTTGCGGAACGGTGGGCTTTGGCTGATCTGCAGCAGACAGTTCGCGTGTATCCAAACTTCGAGCACGCTGGTAAACACATGATCTATCTGGCGCGCAGCCGGCAGATCGAGTTGCAGATGCGACTCATGAGGCTGCGTGGCACGGGCTCAGACTTCGAGAGCCTTCGTGACTATCGTGAGGGCGACGAGATCCGCAACATCTGTTGGACAGCTACTGCCCGGCGTGGAAAGGCCGTTGCTAAAACGTATCGAGTCGAACGAAGTCAGGCGGTGTGGCTCGTTTTGGACTGCGGCCGCCTTATGAATACGCGAAGCGAGGGGTACAGCAAACTTGATCGCGCCGTGGACGCTGCTCTTGTCCTCTCGCAGTTGGCGCTCCGCTCCGAAGACCGCGTAGGGCTTCTTGCGTATGGCCGTGCTCTCAACCAGCGCGTTCTTCCGGGGCGCGGCGCCGCGCAGTTGCGTCACCTCGTCGAACAGCTAGCTGTTGTTCGCGCCGAAGCGCCTGAGGCCGACCATATCCGCGCTGCTGCCACCCTGCTGTCGATGCAAAAGCAGCGAGGGCTGGTTATCTGGATTACAGACCTCGCCGAGACAGCGATGACGCCCGAAGTTATCGATGCCGCAGGCCAACTGCTGTCCCGTCACCTTGTCATCTTTATCGTGATTGCCCAGCCGGAAGTCAACCGTCAAGCGGCGATCGAGCCGGTGAATTCCCAGCAGATGTATGAAACCGTAGCCGCGCAGGAGATGGTGTTTCGGCGTGAAGTACTTCTCGGTCGACTCCGCGAACATGGTGCATTGTGCCTCGAGGTTGCCCCGCACCAGCTTTCCACTGCCTTGCTCAACCAATATCTGTCGGTTAAAGAGCGAAATCTGATCTAGGGACAGTGTGGGGAAAACTGCCGACTGGCAAAAATGTTGCGGTCGGCACGGTTCTGTGTGGCGTCTAAGAAGCCGTTTTGAATGCGCGGATGCCGATATCAACTTTTTCTGAGCCAGGTGCCCGGCCTCCTCGAACAACATACGCGACAAACAGGATGAAAAGGACCGCTGCCAGTCCAAATTTGAATGCGGCCGGCACGGAAGATGGTGAAAAAAATCCCTCGATCATGCCCGCTACAATCAACATCGGGATCACTCCCACCAGCAGCCGAACTGCTTCGTTTCCACCAACCGCCAGCGAATCACGTCGCGACAGAGTGCCCGGGAACAACAATGCCTGCGCCAATCGCAGCCCTGCGCCACCTGCTATGAAAATGGCAGGTAACTCCAATACACCGTGTGGCGCAACGAAGCTCCATAGCTTTACGCTCATGTCGTTCAGGCCGCATGCCACCCCAATTACACCGATCATCATGCCGTTAAAAAAGAGTTGGAACAGAGTCCACAGCCCGCCTGTAATACCTCCGGCGAAAGTCAGAAAAGAGACGGTCATGTTATTAGTCATGATGAAGCTTGATGTCTGAGGTGCAGCCGCAACTACCGAATGCGTCCACATCTCATGCTTTTCTATCGTGCTCACCATGTGAGGGCCAAGGAATTCCCTCATGAAGTCGGGATTGGACAGGGTGACAAACAGCCCAGCCAGTGCACCAAGGGCGAAAATGCCGGCTGCGGTCAGTGTGTAGCCGAGGTACTGGCGAAAAATTATTGGGTATTCGTTCCAAAAGAATTGCACAATCCCAGTCAGTGTTTTCTTTTGTCCAGAATAGATAATGTTGTGGGTGCGGCCAAGCAGTTGATTGAGGTATCGGGACTGTTGCACACTGCTGCTGTCGCCCCGCACGGCGGAAAGATCGGTGGCAGTCTGCCGATACAAGAGTCCGAGCTCGCGCAGTTCATCGCGGCCTAAAGCTGGGAGGCCATGTTCCTTAACAATCGCCAGCAAGGTTTCGAGACGTGTCCAATACGGTTGTCGCTTCTTCAGCCAGGAAACGGAGATCATACGTTGGATCCGATTGAGAAGCTTACCATCGAAACGCCTGAGCAGATTGATTTGGAATTTCCACTCGCCGGTTTGGGGAGCCGCGGGCTGGCACTACTCGTCGATTCCTTAATCCAGGCCATCGTCGTCATTATTGTGAGTGTTCTCATGGAGCTTATCTCTCCTGACTTATTTCGCCATTGGGCGGCTGCAGGAAAATGGATGACGGCTCTTATTATTTCCGTAATGTTTTGCTTATATTGGGGATATTTTGCGCTGTTTGAAGTTTTCTGGAATGGACAAACGCCCGGTAAGCGACAGGCGCATATCCGAGTCATTACTAACAGCGGCAGACCTATCAACGTGTTCGAGGCGATTGCACGTAATTTTCTGCGAGCCGTCGACTCGCAGCTAGGATATGTCGTGGGCGCGGTGGCAATCGCGGTTGACAAACGAAATCGACGCCTTGGCGACATGGTCGCCGGGACCGTGGTCGTGCACGAACTTCAGGAGCAGGGCGATTCTTACTGGTATAGCCAGCAAAGTACGACGACCGATGCTTCCGTGGTCGACGTCGTAGCCGCAATGACACCGCAAGAGTTCCAGCTGATCGAAACATTTTTAAATCGACGCCTCGACCTTCCTTACGATCAGCGTGAGAAGACTGCCATCAGCATTGCGGACCGCATCGGAACCCGCTTAAACGTAGCCGCAGCGGATCGTCCATCCCCTGAAAGCTTTCTCGAAGAACTGTCCCGACGTTACCGCGATGCAGCACGTTTCCGATGAGCTTCGTCCGAATGAATAGGGGGGCGTACAATCTGCGCCACACCTATCTTGCCCGGCACGAGTTGGGGGCGAGGCAGCGCCTGTGCGATACTGCTGCTTCACGGATTAGCCAAGCTGGGCGAGTGAATCGGCAGCCGACGAGCGAGTTGGTGTTCCGTCCGTAGAAGAGTGTTGTAGCATAGTAGCTAGTGAATCAAGCCGGGATGGCGGAACTGGCAGACGCAGCGGACTCAAAATCCGCCGATCTTCGGATCTTGGGGGTTCGACTCCCCCTCCCGGCACCA
>Ga0207648_10000419_pt1 | contig 46680 bp, 44 predicted proteins | sample KBSMisM32_FD_184310 | JGI IMG/M metagenome (GOLD analysis project Ga0207648, IMG submission 184310) | Miscanthus rhizosphere microbial communities from Kellogg Biological Station, Michigan, USA - KBS Miscanthus M3-2 (SPAdes) (version 2) | ecosystem: Host-associated > Plants > Roots >... | reverse complement strand
CGACGTCCCAGGCCTGGTTGGCATCGACCGTGCGGCTGCCGCGCAGCGTGGGCCAGGCCTTGGTGAGGATCAGGTCCTTGATCGATGTGGGCACGCCGTCGAGCGCGCCGATCGGTTCGCCCTTGTGCCAGCGCGCTGCGCTTGCGCGCGCGCTCGCCAGCGTGTCGTCGGGCGCCAGGTGGCAGTACGCCAACAGCTTCGGATTGAGGCGGTCGATGCGCGCGAGCACGGCTTGAGTGGCCTCGACCGGCGAGGCCTGCTTCGAGCGGTACAGCGCGAGCAACTCCACGGCGGTGCATTGGGTGAGGTCGGTCGCTGTCACGGGGCCTCCACGGGATGGCGATGCGTGCCGCATCATCGGCGCAAGTCGATCGTGGCACGGCGCGGGATTGCCCGCACGCCGCCGCGGCATGATGCGGCGTGGACCACGGAGGCGCTCGATGAAGCTGGTGATCGCGCAGATGAAGCACGAGACCAACACCTACTCGCCGGTGCCCACGCCGCTGGCGCGCTTCGCACGCGGCGGCGGCATGCCGCCGGAGGGCGACGCTGCCGTGCGGGCCTACCGTGACACCGGCTCGGCGATCGGCGCCTTCATCGAGCTCGCCGAAGCCGCTGGCGCGCGCTACACGGTGCCGATCGCGGCAGCAGCGGCGCCCAGCGGGCCGGTGGACGATGCCGCCTACGAGCACATCGCCGGGCGCATCGTCGAGGCCGTGCGCGGCGGCTGCGATGCGGTGTTGCTCGACTTGCACGGTGCGATGGTCACGCGCACGCACGACGACGGCGAAGGCGAGTTGCTGCGCCGCATCCGGGCGGTGGCGTCCGGCATTCCGATCGGGGTCGCGCTCGACATGCATACCAACCTGTATGACGCGATGGGCCAGCACGCCAGCGCGATTGCCGGCTACCACACCTATCCGCACGTCGACATGCACGACACCGGCCTGCGCGCCGGCCGCGCCGTGTTGGCGCAGCTCGCCGCAAAGGCCAAACCCACGATGGCGTGGGGCCGTCAGCCGATGCTGCCGCACGTGATGCGCCAGGGCACCGACGATTCCCCGAACCGCGAGTTGCAGGCGCGCTGTCGCGAGATGGAAGCGCTGGGCGCGCTCGCCGCCAGCGTGTTCGTCGGCTTTCCGAACGCCGACATCGAATACGCCGGCCTCTCCGCGGCGGTTGTCACCGACGACGACCCCGCCCTGGCGCGCCGCTGGTGCGATGAGTTGCTCGAGCGCGCCTGGGCGTCACGAGCGCAGTTCGTCTACCGGCCCGAGCCGCTGGCGCAGTCGATGGCGCGCGCGCGGGCGCTGGCCGCCGACAAACCCGCCGGCAGCGGCCCGATCGTGCTGCTCGACCACAGCGACAACTGCGCCTCCGGCGGCACGATGGACACGATGACGGTGCTCGGCGCGATGCTCGACGCCGGACTCAGCGACGCTGCGGCGTTCGCGGTCTTCGACCCGGCGGCGGTGCAGCAGATGATGGCCGCCGGTGTGGGTGCCGAGGTGGCGTTGCCGCTCGGAGGCAAGCTCGACATGCCGTCGCTGCAGCTGAAGGGCCAACCGCGCGCCGTGAGCGGCAAGGTCAAGCTTCTGTGCGATGGGCGCCATCGCAACGTCGGCGCAATGGGGCGCGGCGAGTGGGTGACGATGGGCCCGAGTGCGGTGCTCGACAGCGGTGGCATCGAGATCGTCGTGATCTCCAACCACGTCGAGCCGCACGACCTCGCGGCGTTCACCGCAGTGGGCATCGCCCCGCAGCACAAGACCTTCGTGATGTTGAAGAGCCGCGTCCACTGGCGCGCCGGTCTGAAGGCGTTGGCGCATGCGGTTGTCGAGTGCAACGGCAGCGGCGTGTGCACGTCGGACTACGCGGCGCTGAAGCCGCAGCGCGTGCGGCGGCCGATCTATCCGCTCGATCCGCTGTAGCGCGCGGCTCGTCCGCTCAAGGCCGCCGGCCGATCGATGGCGGCAGATGCCGCCACGGCAGGTCACCCGGGTCGGCGGCCATCGGCCCTGCGGCCTTGGCCACCAGCACGTGGCTCGCGTGCGGCTGGAAGTCGGCGCGGAAGTGGTTGGAACTCTTGACCACGACGATGCGCATCTGCTCGGTGTGGATGCCCACCATGCGCAGCAGCTGTCGGTCGAGCAACTGCTTCTTGCCACTGACCACCGCGACGCGGATGCCGTCGATCTCCAGGCAGGCGCTCGCTCCGAGCTGCACGGTCAAGCCAGTCATCATCGGCCCCGTCAGCGTGCAGGTGCCGGTGCTGATCTGAGTCACCTTGAAGCGGCCCTGAACCGGCGGGTCGCTGCGCTCTCCGGTGAAGGTGGGCACTGCGGTCCCGAGCGTCAGTTCGAGCTCGGCGCCGACGCCGGCTTCGCACGCGGCGCGCGCCGCTTTCGGGTCGAACATCAAGCCCAGCGCGACCTGGCCGGGATAGCGGCGGCCGGCCCCTTGCGAGCGCAACGCGCGCAACAGGCCGGTGGTGTTGCTGTCGCCACCGGCGCCTGGGTTGTCCTGCGTGTCGGCGATCACGATGGGCTTGTCGACGTTGGCTGCCAGCGCGATCGCCTGCGCCACCGCATCGCGCGCGCTCAGCACGTGTTGGCGCCATTGGGTTCGCTCGGCCACCCGAGCGTAGAGCCGTTCGACGGCGTGCGTCGCCTGCTGGCCGTGGCCCCACACCATCGGTGCGCACTCGTCGAAGTCCGACGCCGGGAAGCCCATGCAGAAGCTGAGCACTGTGCCGTGTGCGCGATCGAGCGCGGCCAGCTCGTCGTACAGACCGTGCGCCGGCTCCAGCCATGTGCTCTGCGCATTCAACGGGATCAAGAACGGCAATCGCCGCGCGTGCTGCGGCTCCCTGCGGCCGGACGCGAATCGCCGCGCCAGCAGCTCGGCCGCGCGTTCGCCGGTGGCGGCCATGTCGACGTGCGGGTAGGTGCGGTACGCCACCAGCGCGTCGGCCTCGCGCAGCATGCGCTGCGTCACGTTGGCGTGCAGGTCGAGGCTGGCGACGATCGGCAACTCGGCGCCAACGATGGCGCGCAGCCGCGCCAGCAGCTCGCCTTCGCTGTCGGCGGCGTGCTCCGCCACCGCGGCGCCGTGCAGATCGAGGTAGATCGCGTCGAGCCCGCCGTGCTCGCGCGCATCGCGCGCGTCATCGCAGATCGCGCCGGCGATGCGCTCGAACGCGTCGCGCGTCACGTATGAAGACGGGATCGCGCCGGCCCAAGCCGACGGCAGCAAGGTCCAGCCGCGCCGTCGCGCTGCCTCGATGAAGCCGCCGATCGGGATGTTGACGCCGCTGTGCCGCTGTTGCATCGCGGGCCCGCGCTCGAACGGCGGGAACGAGTCGCCGCGCGTGAACGCGGCCCAGTCGGCCAGGCTGGGAGCGAACGTGTTGGTCTCGTGCTGGTAGCCGGCTATCAGGATGCGGGGCATGGGACAACGCTGCCGAACAGGGCCGCGCACTATACGCGGGACGCCGTCGCGCTTAGCGCCGCCGCGGCAACGTGGCGGCCTGCTCGCCGACGTCGAAGAACACGCCGGCCATCATCAACAGCCCCTCGCGCATCAGAGGCGCCAGCACGTGCTCGTTCGGCGCGTGCTGCGAGCACGCCGGATAGGAGTGCGGCACCCACACGGTGGCCAGACCGAGGATGTCGGCGAATACGTCGTTGGGCAGCGAACCCCCCAGGTTGGGCAGCAGTGCGGGCTGTTGCCCGGTGGTGGCTTCGATCGAGCGCAACGCGAGGCGCACCCAATCGTTATCGGGGTCGAGCCGTGTGGCCGCCATCACGACGGGCTCGCTGACCTCGATGTCGACGAAGCCGTGTTGCCGCAGGTGCGCCAACACGTGCTGGCGCAGGTTCGTCGCCTCGGTGCCGACCACGAAGCGCAGCTGCAGCGTGGCGCGCGCCTCGTGCGGAATGGCGTTGACCGGATGCGCCGCGTTGCCGACGCCGACCGCGAGCACCTCGATCGTGTTCCAACCGAAAACGCGTTCAGCCGGCGTCAGGCCCGGTTCGCCCCACTCACTGTCGATCGCCGGGTCGTCGATGCCGCCGCCGACCTCGATGCCCGCCAGCGCGCGCTTGACCGATGCGGGGATCGGCGGGGGACGCAGCGCGTCGATCGTGATCGCGCCGCGCGTATCGATCAACGAGGCGATGGCATGCGAGAGCATGGTGCCGGGGTTGCGCAGCAGGCCGCCCCAGTTGCCGGAATGGTGACCGCCGTCGCGCAGGCGCAGCATCAGGTCGAAGTTGGCGACGCCCCGGGTGCCGAGGTAGACGGTGGGCCGGTCGGCATGCAGCCGAGGGCCGTCGCTGGCGATCAGCGCATCGGCGGCCAGCGCCGCGCGGTGCGTTCGACAGAATTCGGCCAGGCCCGGCGAGCCGGTCTCTTCGCCGGTCTCGAGCAGCCACTTGAGGTTGAACCCCAGGCGCCCACCGCGTGCTGAGCACACCGCGGCCAGCGCAGCAAGATTGATACTGTGCTGGCTCTTGTTGTCGGCGGTGCCGCGGCCGTACCAGCGCTCGCCTTCCACCGTGAGCTTCCACGGGTCGAGCGCGTCGCGCCAGCGCCCCTCGAGCCCGCGCACGACATCGCCATGGCCATACACCAGCACAGTGGGGAGTGCCGCATCTTCAAGGCGCTCGCCGATCAGGAACGGCTGCCTGCCGGGCAGCGGGTTGTCGTGCAGCGACGTGCGCACGCCGATCGCGGCCAGCGACGGCGCCATCTCGTCGCGCAGGTAGGCCTGCAAATCACCCGCGCGCTCGGGATTCTGGCTTTCAGTGCGATAAGCGACGCGGCGCGCCAGCGTGCGCTGGAACGCGCCGCTGTCGAACTCGCGCCGGGCCGCATTCAGCGCGTCATCTCGTGTGCTCATCCCGGTGCGCTCCTGATCATGCCGTGCCGATCATGCCAGCGCACCGATGGCCGCACGCTGCGCTACATCGGCAGGCCGACGTAGTTCTCGGCCATGGCCTTCGACGCCGCCTCGGAGTGCACCAGGTAGTCGAGTTCGGCCACCTGCACCTTGCGCTCGAACGAGCTGCTGGTGGGAAAGTTGTGCATCAGCGAGGTCAACCACCATGAGAAGCGCTCGGCGCGCCAGATGCGGCGCAGGCATCGCTCGGAATAGCGTTCGAGATCCGCCGGCCGGCCCTTGTAGTGGCCGATCAATCCCTGCGCGAGATAGCCTACGTCGGTGGCCGCCAAGTTCAGACCCTTGGCACCGGTGGGCGGCACGATGTGCGCAGCGTCACCGGCCAGGAACAGGCGGCCGAACTGCATCGGCTCGCAGACGAAGCTGCGCAGCGGTGCGATGCTCTTCTCGAGCGATGGGCCAGTGACGAGGTGCGGCGCGGTGTCGGCCGGCAGGCGCGCGCGCAGCTCGGCCCAGAACGCGTCGTCGGACCAGCGCTCGACCTGGTCGTCGAGCGCGCACTGCACGTAGTAGCGACTGCGCGTGCGACTGCGCATGCTGCACAGCGCGAAGCCGCGTTCGTGGTTGAGGTAGATCAGCTCGTGCGCCACCGGCGGCACGTCGGCCAGCAGCCCGAGCCAGCCGAACGGATAAACCTTCTCGTGCAGCCTGAGGCGATCCGGCGGCACGCTGGCGCGGCACACGCCGTGAAAACCGTCGCAGCCGGCGATGAAGTCGCATTCGATCGCGTGAATCGTCCCGCCGTGTCGGTAGTGCACGCTCGGGCGCGCGCCGTCGAAGCCGTGCACGCTGACGTCGTCGGCCTCGTAGACGGTGGTGCGGCCCGATGCCTTGCGCGCGTCCATCAGGTCGCGCGTGACTTCGGTTTGGCCGTACACCATGACGCGCTTGCCGGTGAGCCCGAACAGATCGATTCGATTTCGCCGACCGCCAAAGCACAGCTCGACGCCATCGTGCGGCAACCCTTCGGCATGCATGCGAGCCCCGACCCCGAGCTGGTCAAGCAGGTCGACCGTCACCTGCTCGAGCACGCCGGCGCGGATGCGCCCGAGCACGTACTCGGCGCTGCGCTGCTCGATGAGGGTGTTGTCGATGCCGGCCTGGCTGAGCAGCGCCCCAAGCAACAAGCCCGACGGGCCTGCGCCCACGATGACGACCTGGGTGCGCATGGTGTGTCTCCTGCCGGCCCTGTCGCGAGCGGGCCTGGGTCCGCCAAAGGGTAGGTCGCGGTGCGCGGCGGCGCAATGGACGGACGGCACCAGCGCTTTCACAATTCGAACATTTGAACGCCTGCGCCGCCCGCACCCCATGGCCGCCCAAGTCCCGCCGCTGCCCACCTACACGCTCTATGGCGAGGCTGGCAATTCCCCGGCCATTGACTGGCTGCACTGGGAATCGATCGCCGAGCGAAGTCGGCGCCACCGGTGGGAGATTCGCGCGCATCGGCATGCGTCGCTCTTTCAAATTTTGTACATCCGGCGCGGCACCGGTCGCGCCACCGTTGACGCCCAGGTGTGGCCACTGCGCGGGCCCTGCGTGCTCAGCGTGCCGGCGCTGGTGCCGCACGGCTTTCGCTTCCAGCCCGGCATCGACGGCAGCGTGTTCACGGTGCAGCAGGCGCACGTGGCGCAACTGCTGGCGGCGGCACCGGCGCTGCCCGCACGACTGCTGCAGCCGCGCATCCTCGCGTTGCACGACAGTGCGGCCGCCGCGATCGATCGGGCCGCCACGCAGCTGAAAGCCGAATTCCAGTCCACGCAGCCTTGGCGTGCGCTCGCGATCGACGCCGCGCTGTGTGCGCTGCTGGTGGCGTTCGAGCGCGCAGCGCCACGACAGGACGCACAAATGGCGCAGCGCGGCTCGCGTGCGACGCTGCACCTGGAGCGCTACCGCAGCCTGGTCGACGTGTCGTACCGGACCCAGCCGTCATTGGCGGCGCTGGCGCAGCAACTCGGCATCACCTCGACGCAGCTCAACCGGGTGTGCCGCCAGATCACGGGCCGGCCCGCGCTGGCGCTGCTGCACGAGCGCGTGTTGCTCGAGGCTCAGCGCGACCTTGCGTACACGACCTTGAGCGTCAAGCAGATCGCGCTCGGCCTCGGCTTTGCCGATGCCGGCTATTTCACGCGCTTCTTCCAGCGGCTGTCGGGCCGTACGCCGACCCAGTGGCGCGGCCAGGCCCACGATGCCCGCGCCTGATCATCCGATGCGTCCGTGCAGGGCGCCGCCCGCGCCAAGCGACAGTCGCGGCGCTACGCTGCGCGAGCCTGCTCGACTTGTGCGTACACCCGGCCGAAGCGGTTGTTCAAGAACGCTTCGAGCGGCACATCTTCCTGCTTGACGAAGCCGTGCGCCGGTAGCTTGCCCTGCGCCAGCAGATCGAGCATCGCGCAGGCGGCCGATGCGGTGGTGACCTGGATGCCGCTGCGCAGCTTGCCGGCCAGCACCTGCGCGTAGATCTTGCGCGCATAGGTTTCCTGCATCAGACGGCCGTCGAGCCATCCGCTGACGGTGACGAAGATCACCACCACGTCCTGCATCGTCGCGGGCACCGCGTTCTCCAGGATGTCCTTCAGCAGGTCGCGGCGCTCGCGCAGCCGCAGGTCGTGCAGCAGCGCCTTCATGATGGCCGCGTGGCCGGGGTAGCGAATCGTGCGGTAGTTCAGTGTGCGCACCTGGCCTTCCAGCGTCTCCGCCAGCGTGCCGAGGCCACCCGAGGTGTTGAAGGCTTCGTACTGCACGCCGTCGAGCGCGAATTCCTCGCGCTCCTCGAGCGCCGGCACTTCGACGCGGCGGCCGTCGACGATCGCCTCACACGGCTCGATGTACTCGTTGATGACGCCCTCGGTGCTCCACGTCAGGTTGTAGTTCAGTGCGTTGCTCGGGTACGCCGGCAGCGCGCCGACGCGCATGCGCACGCTGTCGAGCTTGTCGAAGCGGCGCGCCAGGTCAGCCGCCACGATCGAGATGAAGCCGGGCGCCAGCCCGCACTGCGGGATGAAGGCGCTGTCGGCGCCCTCGGCCAGCTCGCGGATGCGTCGCGTGCTGGCGACGTCTTCGGTGAGGTCGAGGTAATGGGTCTTGGCCTGGCGGGCGGCTTCGGCGATGCGCGTGGTCAGGTGGTAAGGCGCCGCGCTCAACACGGCGAAGCGGCCCCGCAACGCCTGCCGGAGTGCCGTCGCGTCGTTGGCGTCGATCGTCTGCTTGTGCAGACGTGGCGCCGAGGCGATGTCGCGCAGTGCGGCCATCGAGCGATCGGCCAGCGTGACCTGATAGTCGCCCATGGCCGCGAGCAGGTCGGCCGCCACTTGGCCGATCTTGCCGGCACCGATGATCAAGACGTCCTTCATGATCGCCTCCATGCTCAGGGTTGTCCCTCCCATTGTCGGGCCGGACGCTGCAAACTGAACAAATCAACTTGACGATTCGGTCGAATTTGGCCGTCAATTCGACGAAAATCGCCGGCAATGAGCACAGCGCGCCTCGATGCGATCGACCAAGCCTTGCTCGCCCTGCTGCGCGAGAACGCGCGCGCGCCGACGGCCGATCTGGCCCGCAAGCTGAAACTCTCGCGCACCACCGTGCAAAGTCGCCTGGCGCGGCTGGAGCGGGAGCGCGTGATTGCGGGTTACACGGTCAAGGTGAGCCCCGAGGCGGAGGCCGCCCAGGTGCGAGCGCACATCCTGATCACGCTGGAGCCGCGCAAGGCACTCGCGATCGAGACGGCGCTGCGGCGCATCCCGGAACTGCGCACCCTGCATTCGGTGAGCGGGCCATTCGACCTGATCGCGATCGTTGCCGCTGCGTCGATCGGCGAACTCGACCATCTGATCGATCGCATCGGCGCACTCGACGGCGTCGAGCGGACGCAATCGGCGATCGTGCTGTCGACCCGCATCGACCGCTGAGCCTGGCATCGCGCCACCTAGCCCGGCATGGGTGAAGACGGCGCGCCCGTGACACCCGCTTGCAGCTTCCCGACCGAGTGCGGGTTCGTGAGAAGGCTCACGCCGCCCAACAGCGGCTTGCCGGCCAGCGAGGCGTACCGCGGGACGGGCGGTTCAAGTTCGCCACGCCGCCTGCCGATGTAGCCAGCGGGGGCTCCCGCATCGGCGGGAGCCGTACAGGGATGGTTGTGATGCCGGCCACGATTGCCGTCGACGAGTTGCGTCTGGGAATGTTCGTCCACCTTGACCTCGGGTGGTGGGCGCATCCGTTCGCGCTGTCGAGCTTCAAGCTGACATCGCAGGACCAAATCGCGACCATTCGCGGCCTCGGACTGAAGCAGTTGCGGTGGAGTCCGGAGAAGAGCGCGCTCGACACCCCCGAGGAGGTGGCTCCCGCGAGCGCGAGCGGGGGTGCTCCCACGGCCGCGAACAATACCGTGGCCGAGCCGGTCGCGCAGCCTGTGGCGGCGGCCGGCGAGACGCACCCGCCGATGCCGGATGGCTCAGTGGAGCAGCCGGTGTCCGGCGGGCTGGCCAACGCATCACAGCCGCCGCAGGCGGCGGGCCAAAGCCGTGTGACTGGCGGCCTGCACGCGCGCGAACCTGTCGTGCTGAGCGCGCACGATCGGCGCGCCGAGCTGGCGGCCCAGCGCGAGGCGACCCGACTCTGCACGCGCCAGTACGGCGAGGCGGCCAAGTCGCTGAAGCTCGTCGGCGAACGCGCTTTCAGTCAGCCCGAGATGGCGCGCCAGACCGCCGAGGGGCTGACACGTGCATTGCTGGACAAGATGCTGATCGACGGCGAACTGTGCATCCGCGTGCTCGCCGAGGTGCGCGCCGACCGGCCCACGGCGCACGCCCTGAACGTGACCGTGATCTCGCTGCTGATGAGCCGGGTGTTCGGCTTCAGCGAGGCCGAGATGCTCGATGTCGGCGTCGGTGCGTTGCTGCACGACATCGGCAAGCTGGAGTTGCCCGATCGGGTGAGGCACCTTGACGCCCTGGCTGCTCCGGCCGATCAGGCGCTGTACCGCGAACACGTGATGCGCGGCGTTGCGGTCGGCAAGCGCATGGCGTTGAGCCCGGGCGCATTGCTGGTGATCGGCCAGCACCACGAGATGGCCGACGGTTCGGGCTTTCCGAACAAGCTCAACGTCGACCGCATGACGGCAGCGGCGCGCATCGTCGCGCTGGTCAACCGCTACGACAACCTGTGCGACCCTGCACTGCCCGCGCACGCGCTGACGCCGCACGAGGCGTTGTCGTTGATCTTCGCGCAAACGCGCTCGAAGTTCGACGCCTCGATGCTGAACGCGATCATCCGCATGATGGGAGTCTATCCGCCGGGCTCGGTGGTGCAGCTCACCGACGACCGCTATGCGGTGGTGACCAACGTCAACTCGACGCGCCCGCTGAAGCCACGCGTGCTGGTGTTCGACCCGCAGTGGCCGGTCGACGAGGCGCTGCACCTGAACCTGGAGCAGCACGCCGACCTCGGCATTCGTCGCAGCCTGCGTGCACAGCAGCTGCCCGACGACGCACTGCAGTACCTGTCGCCGCAGCGGCGCGTGATCTATTTCTTCGAGCCGGCGCAGCCAGTGCGCTCCGACTTCGGGCAGGAGATCGCGGCGTGAGCGCCGCGCCGCGCCCGCCACTTCGCACCGGTCGCGCATCGCCAGCCCCCGCCGGACTGGCGGCGTGGCTCGACATGCTGCACGCGCTCGGCGAGGCGGCGTGGATCGTCGAGGCGCGCGGCCTCACGTTGGCGGGCATCAACCGGGTTGCGCTGGAGTTGTTTGGCCTGGACGAAGGCGGCGCGAGGCAGCTGGGCGCCAGCGCGTTGATCGGCACGCCGGAGGATCTGGCGTTCTGGAGCGACGTCAAAGCGGGCCACGGGGGCACCTTGCAGTCGCATGCCAGCGCATTGGCTGCCGACGGTCGCCTGCTGCACCTCACGCGACGCATCGCGCCACTGAACCCGCGCGGCGGTCGCGCCACGCACTACCTGGTGTTGGTGCGCGATCGCAGCGAGCAGCTGCGCGAACAGCTCGATCGCGAGACGCTGCTGGCCGAATTGCAGGCCACCCTCGAGTCGACCGCCGATGGCATCCTCGTGACCGACTTGGCCGGCCGCATACGTGCCTTCAACCAGCGCTTCGCGGCGCTCTGGGATCTGCCCAAAGACCTGCTGAGTGGCTCGAACGACGACGCCCTGTTCGACTGGATGCGGCGCAGCGTCACCGACAGCCGCAGCTACCAGCAACAGCTGGCGATCCTGCACGAGTCGGTGCTGATGCGCGCCGAGCTGGTGCTGCAGTTGCTGTCGGGTCGCACCCTTGAGATGGTGACGCAGCCGCAGATCTGCCGCGGGCGCCCGATCGGGCGGGTGTGGGCCTTTCGCGACCGCACCGAGCTCGTTCGCGCCGACCGCCGCATCGAAGCGCTGATCACCACGGACGCCCTGACCGGGTTGCCCAACCGGCGTCACCTCGGCGACGCGCTGGACCTGGCGTTGGCGCAGGCGCGGCGCGATGGCACCGGCTTCGCGCTGCTCCTGCTCGACCTCGACCGCTTCAAGCAGATCAACGACAGCCTCGGCAGCGACGTCGGCGATCGTGTGCTGGTGGAGGTGGCCGAGCGCACCAAGACGTGCCTGCGCCAGGGCGACCTGCTGGCGCGGCTCGGGGGCGACCAGTTTGCGCTGCTGGTGCATGGCTCGGATCAGCGTGGCGCCGAGGTGGCTGCGGCACGCGTGCTCGACGTGACCGCGCGCGCCTATGCGGTCGACGGCAGCCAGTTCACGCTCACTTGCAGCATCGGCGTCGCGCTGTTCCCGGGCGACGGCACGCAAGGCAGCGACCTGATCCGGCACGCCGAGACCGCGATGCAGCGCGCCAAGCAGGGCGGCCGCGCGGCGTTCCGCTTCCACCAGCCGAGCCACGACGCCGACCTGCGCACGCGCATGCGGCTCGACCACGCGATGCGCCAGGCGCTGACTGCGCACCGGTTTCGGGTGGTCTACCAGCCGCAGTTCGGCATCGCCGGCGACACGATCATCGGCGCCGAAGCCTTGCTGCGCTGGCGCGATCCTGAGCTTGGCGAGGTCGCGCCCGCACAGTTCATTGCCGTGGCCGAGGAGTCGGGCTTCATCATCGCGCTGGGCGATTGGGTGCTCGGCCAGGCGGTGCGTCAGGCCGCGAACTGGCGCGACCAAGGCATGCCGCTGAAGGTCGCAGTCAACGTCTCGGCGCTGCAGTTCCAACAGGGCGACTTCGTCGAGCGGGTGGCCGCCGCGCTGCAGGCGACCAACCTGCCCGGGGCACTGCTCGAGCTCGAACTGACCGAATCGATCTTGGTGCGCGACGCGGGCGAGGCGCTGCAGCGCCTGTACGCACTGGCACAGCTCGGCGTGAAGCTGGCGATCGACGACTTCGGGACCGGGTACTCGAGCCTGGCGTACCTGAAGCGTTTTCCGATCGAGAAACTCAAGATCGACAAGAGCTTCATCCACAGCCTGCCGGCCGACGACAGCGACGCCGCGATCGTGCGGGCCGTGATCCAGATGGCGCGCGCCCTGAACCTCCGGGTCAACGCCGAAGGCGTCGAAACCGACGCACAACGCCGCTTCCTCGCTCAGGAAGGCTGCGACGAGCTGCAGGGATTCCTGATGGCACCGGCGCTCGACGCGTTCAGCTTCGAGCAGCGGCTGCGCGGCCAGGCGGCCCACGGCCGCCACCTGCGCATCGTGGCGAACTGACCAGCCGGCAGCTGGGCGAAGCGGCCCCACCGGGCCCATGCGTACTGTTCACCCCGGATGGCGGCCTCCGCGATTGGCCGTAAAGTCATGGCAAGAGCGTTTGAGCGCCTGCGGCCATGAACCCCATCGAGCACCTGATTGAGCGCAAGTTCTCCAACCTGCAAACCGGCGCCGCGGTCGTACTGCCGGGCGGCCGTCGCCTCGGCGCGGCCGACGCCAGCGTCACGCTGACGCTGAAGGAGCTGTCGCCCCTCGCGCACCTGGTTGCGGGCCAGGTCGGCCTGCTGGCGGGCGACTACGTCGAGGGCCGCATCGACATCGACGGCACGATGCGCGACGTGATGGCGGTGGCGGCGCAAATGATCCCCGCCGACCCCACCGCCGCGGGCACCGCCAGTTCGTGGTGGCGAACGCTGCTGAGCCATGCCAAGTCTGTCGGGCACCACAGCGCCGAGGCCGATGCGCGCCAAGTGCAGTTCCACTACGACGTGTCGGACGACTTCTATGCGTTGTGGCTGGACCCGCGGCGCGTCTATTCGTGCGCCTACTACCGCGAGGCCGGCATGCCGCTGGCGCACGCGCAGGAAGCCAAGCTCGATCACGTGTGCCGCAAGCTGATGCTGCGAGAAGGCGAACGCTTCCTCGACATCGGTGCCGGCTGGGGTGGCCTGCTGCTGTGGGCGGCCGAGCACTACGGTGTCAAGGCCACCGGCATCACGCTGTCGAAGAACCAGCACGAACACGTCAACCGCCTGATCGCCGAGCGCGGACTGCAGGGGCGCGTGCAGATGCAGTTGCTCGACTACCGCGCGCTGCCCGAAGAGGAGCCGTGGGACAAGATCGCGTCGATCGGCATGTTCGAGCACGTGGGGCGCGCGATGCTGCCGACCTACTTTGCCAAGATCCGCCGCTTGCTCAAGCCCGGTGGCCTGCTGATGAACCACGGCATCACCGCGGGCGGCACGCGCAACGCGCAACTTGGCGCGGGCATCGGCGAGTTCATCGAGCGCTACATCTTTCCGGGCGGCGAGCTGCTGCACGTCTCGCATGTGCTGCGCGAGATGGCCGACTCCTTCTTGGAGGCCATCGACGTCGAGAACCTGCGGCCGCATTACGCGCGCACGCTGTGGGCATGGTCGGATGCCCTCGAGTCGCGTCTGTCGCATGCCGCCGAAGTGGCGGGCGATCGCGTGGTGCGCGCCTATCGGCTGTACCTCGCGGGCTCGGCGATGAGCTTCGAGCGCGGCTGGATCTCGCTGCATCAGATGCTGGCGAGCCGGCCGAGCGGGAACGTCGACGACGGGCCGATGCGTGGCGCGCAGTCGGTGTTCCCATTCCAGCGCAGCTACATCTACAAGTGAGGGTAGCTGCGACATGATCTACAAGTTCAAGAGCAAGGCTGCCGGCGACGTGATCATGCTGCAGCCGCATGGCGACCAGCTGATGCGGCTGATCGGCCGTGAGCCGGCGGCCAAGGGCATCATCGAAGTGGCTGACATGCCGGCTGCGATGCGTGCGCTGCAGGATGCGGCCGCCCGCTCGCAGCAGCCAGGCGACGATGCCAACGGCGAGCGCCAGGTCGGGCTGAAGCAGCGCGTATGGCCGATGGTCGAGATGATGAAGCGCTCGCACGCGGCGAGCGAGCCGATCGTCTGGGGCGTTTGACGCGGAGCACAGCAGCGATGAAGTTGTGGAGCAACAGCTGGACCAACGGCGACGCCATTCCGGCGCGCTATGCCGCCGGCAAGATCGAGGCGGCGGCAGGCGTGGGGTTCTCCGACAACATCAACCCGCACCTGGCGTGGAGCGAATTGCCGAGCGGCACGCACTCGCTGGTGCTCATCTGCCACGACTTCGACGTACCCAGCCGCGGCGACGACGTCAACAAAACCGACCGCGAGGTGCCGGCCGACCTGCCGCGTGTGGACTTCTTTCACTGGGTGATGGTCGACATCGCGCCGAGCCTCGGGGAGATTGCCGAAGGGCAGTTCAGCCGCGGCTTCACGGCTCGCGGCAAGCCCGGCCCTGCCGCGGGGCACGGTGCACGACATGGCTTGAACGACTACACCGGCTGGTTCGCCAATGATCCGCAGATGGCAGGCCAGTATTTCGGCTACGACGGGCCGTTCCCGCCGTTCAACGACTCGCTGGTGCACCACTATGTCTTCACGCTCTACGCGGTCTCGGTCGACCGCTTGGCGGTCGACGGCGCGTTCACAGGGCCGCAGGTGCGTGAAGCGCTGGCGGGCAAGGTGCTCGGCGAGGCCACGCTGTCAGGCACCTACACGCTCAATCGCCGGCTGGTCCGCGGTTGACGCGTTCGTCGTTGAACGAAGCCACCCGCATCATCGCGATCCGCCACGGCCAGACGGCCTGGAACGCGGAGACGCGCATGCAGGGCCAGCTCGACACTGCGCTCGATGCGCGCGGGCGGTGGCAGGCGCAGCAGCTTTGCCGGGCGCTGGCCCACGAACCCATCGAGGCGATCGTCGCCAGCGACTTGTCGCGTGCGCTGCAGACCGCCGCACCGCTGGCGCAGGCGCGCGGCCTGCGGGTGCGGGCGGAACGCGGCCTGCGCGAGCGCTGCTTCGGCAACTTCGAGGGCTTCACGTATACCGGCATCGAGCGCCACTGGCCCGAGGACACGGTGCGCTGGCGCGCGCGCGATCCGACGTTCGCGCCGCCCCGTGGAGAGAGCCTGGCGGACTTCTATGCACGCTGCGTCGGCGTCGCGCAGCGCCTGGCGAGTGACTATGCGGGACGCGCAATCGTCTGGGTGACGCACGGCGGCGTGCTCGACTGCCTGTACCGAGCTGCCGCCCGCATCGCGCTCGATGCACCACGCACCTGGACGTTGGACAACGCATCGATCAATCGACTGCTGCATGTCGACCAAGGGTTGATGCTCGTCGGTTGGGGCGACATCCGCCACCTCGATGCATCGACGGCCGACGCACCCGAAGCGTGAACTCCTGACGCTGCGATGAGCGGTCGCCCGTCCGGGACGGGCGGCGCGGCACTTTGTAAGCACTTTCGTCTGCGCGCGTGAGGCGGTGCGCGAAGTGCGAACTACTTCCGCTTTTGAGACCACCCATCCGCGGTTGTGACCGTTCGTTCGACAGCGCATCGGCGAAGCTGATTTCGCCACGTGGGTTTGCCACGTCATTCATCAGCCGGGATCAGCGCATGACATCGAACCAGACTCTCCTTCCGCGTCGCCGCGATGGTGGCTTCACCTTGATCGAGCTCGTGGTGGCCATGGTCATCGTGGCGATCCTGGCGTCGATTGCGATGCCGTCGTATCAGAACTACATACGCCGCGGTCAACTGGTCGATGCCTTCACGACCCTTGCGGACATGCGCGTGAAGTTGGAGCAGTACTACCAGGACAACAAGTACTACGGCACGGCGGCGAACACGACCACGTGCGCCACGTTGCCTGGCTATTCCGCCTTCCCGGTGACGACCAAGTACTTCACGCTGAGTTGCACGGCTGGGGCCGCACCCTCGCAGACCTATACCCTGACGGCCGCTGGTAGCGGCTCGTTGACGACGGGCTACGACTACACGTTGAACCAGGCTGGCACCAAAGGAACTTCAAAGTTCGCAACCGCCAGCTCGAGCGCGGCTTGTTGGCTGACCAAAGCCAACTCGTGCGACAACTGATGGAGCCGACGATGAAGCAGCGCGGCTTCACCATCATCGAGGTCGTCATCGTCATCACGATCGCCGCTTTCCTGTTGGCGGCGGTGATGCCCAGCGTCGGCACGTGGCTGCGCAATTCGCGCCTGCGCACCGCCGCTGAGTCCATCTCCGTCGGACTGCAGCAGGCGCGCGCCGAGGCGGTGCGGCGCAATCAGCCAGTGAGCTTCTATCTGGTGTCGGATACCGACGCGTTGTCGATGTCGGACTCCTGCGCGCTGTCGTCAACGAGCTCGGGATGGGTGGTGGCGCTGGCATCGCCCGCGGGCAGGTGCGCCACCGATCGCGACGCCTTCGTCGCGTTGAGAACGCCGGGCAGCACTGCCAACGCCCTCAGCGTCGCCTCGAACGCCACGACCGTGACCTTCAACGGCTACGGTCAGATAACAAACGCCACACCCATCAACTGCATCAAGCTGAGCAATTCGGGCGACACCTCGGCGCGCAAGCTGAACATCGCCGTCAACGCGGGCGGGCAGGTCCGCATGTGCGACCCCGCGGTCAGCGACACCAACGACCCGCGCGTGTGCCAGGGCACCTGCAACTGACGCCGATTCACGCCAACGGAACGACCAATGAAGGCTCTTCACTCTCCTCGGCCCCGCACGCACGGGGCCACCACGCACCAGGCCGGCTTTGCGCTGATCGAGGTGCTGATCTCGGTGCTCTTGTTCGCGATCGGCATCCTGGGCATCGTCGGTCTACAGGCCACGATGACGCAGACGCAAACCGAGAGCAAGGTCCGCGCCGACGCTGCGAACCTGATCGATGAGCTTGCGACTGTGATGTGGGGCGAGCTCGGCAACCAGAACACCACCGCCAATCTGGTGGGCTTTACCACCGGTGGCTGCTCGGGCAACGCGGCCTGCAACGCGTGGCTCACGAAGATGGGCAAGACGCTGCCCGGTGGCACGTTGACCGATCTCTCGTTCAACAACGCAGTCGATACCTGGGACGTCAACCACGGCAAGGTCACCGTCACGCTGTCGTGGGCGCTGCCCAACGGCAGCGGTCACCAGTACGTCTCGACGTTCAACGTCGCGCAGAACGCGCCCTGACCGAGGACTCACCGTGCATCAAGTCGATCACCGTTCACAGAGCGCACGCACCCACCTCGCCGTCGCCGCCCGACGCCAGCGCGGCATGACGCTGGTGGAGTTGATGGTGGCCATGTTGCTGGGGCTGGTCACCACGTATTTCATCTCGCAGGTCTTCGCGGTTGCCGAAGGGCAGAAGCGCACGGCCACCTTTGGCACCGATGCTCAGGTGAACGGATCGGTGGCGTTGGACACGCTACGCCGCCGCGTGATGAGTGCCGGTTACGGTGTGGTCTCGGCACCGAGCGCGCTTGGCTGCCCGATCACCGGGCGCTATGGCACGTCGGGCACCACGACGGCCGCGCCCTCGATGACGCTGGCGCCTCTGGTGATCACGCCTGGCGGCAGCGCGTCGGCGCCGAGCGACAGCATCACGCTGTTGACCAGCACAAAGTCCAGCTTTTCCGCTCCGGTGAAGACCACCGCCATGCACGGCAGCGGCGATGCCTACGCGTCGTTCGTCATCGTAGAAGGCTCGTCGGACGGCATCAAGGAAGGAGACACCATCCTGGCAATACCGACGGACTGGAGCGCAACCAACAAATGCCTCCTGCTGACGGTTAAGCAGGACACATCGGTCCCCGACACCACCCTGAGCCGCTTGCGCATCCCGCATGTCGCTTCGCCATCCGCGTCGTCGTGGAACGCCACCAGCAGCAGCGATTGGCCTGCGGCCGGGTTCGGTCAGGATTCCTTGATCGTCAACTTCGGCAACCCGCAGCGCTCGATCTACAGCATCTCCGGCGATTCGCTGATGGCCCAGACCTGGACCCAGGCGGGTATCGGTGGCCTGGAGGCGCTGAACTCCGGCATCGTCTTGCTGAAGGCTTTGTACGGTCGCGATACCGATGGCAATGGCACGGTCGACGTCTACGACACGACCACGCCGACGGACAACGCCGCGTGGCGCAACGTGTTGTCGGTGCGCTTGGTGCTGGTGGCTCGCAGCGGTCAGCGCGAGCGCGACGAAGTGACCGCTGCCGAGCCGACCTGGAACGCCGCGGGCTCCGCCGCAGTCACGTACGACGCTTACCCCGGATCGCGCACGACGTGCGCAGCCGGCGCCGCGACGTGCGATCTGCCGTTGCCGATCAGCTACCTGAGCGACTGGAAGCACTACCGCTACAAGATCTTCGACAGCGCAGTGCAGGTGCGCAACTTGATGTGGAACGCCGAAGAGTGAATCGGAGCTGACATGCAGAGCCTTTCGATCCATCGCGCCGTGCCGACGCCGGCGTCCGCTCAGGGCCAACGCGGCGCGTCGCTGCTGTTCGCACTGATCACTCTCGTCGCACTCGCCCTTGCAGCATCGGCGCTGGTGCGCTCGGTCGACACCGGCGCGGTGGTGCTGGGCAACCTCGGTGCAAAGAAAGCGACTGCTGTGGCCGCCGACCGCGCGACGCAGATGGCGATCAACTACCTCGCCAACACCATGACCGAGGCAACGCGTCTGATCGACCAGCCCAACCAGGGCTACTACGCGACCTCGAAAGAGGACTACGACATCACCGGCTTCGATGGGACCGATCCTGCGCGCAAGCTCGTCAACTGGGACGTCGACGGCAGCTGTGCCTACGCGACTTCGGGCACCTGCGATGCGATGACCCGACCGAGCGACGTCCAGGCGGTCGACGACACCGGGCTCATGCGGATTGAGGCGCGGTACCTGATCACGCGCCTGTGCACCACCGCCGGCATCGACGCCAAGGGAACCAGCAACAACAACTGCGCCGTTGCCCTGAAGGCCAGCATGATGAAAAACCAAAATGCCGGCGCCATCGATCAAACGTCGACCCGGAACTTCGAGCTGCAAAACCAGCAGCCGTTCTATCGCATCGTCGTCCGCGTCAAGGGCCCGCGCAACGCGGTGACCTACACCGAGACGATCGTCAATTTGGCTTCCTGACCTTTCGAGCGATTCGAGGAACAATCATGAACGTTGCCCGTCACAGCAAACGCCTGCTCGCCGCGTTGATGGCATCGGCCATCACCGTCGTCGACGTGCACGCCGCGGTCACCGACATCTACAACCAGCCGCTGGCGACCACGTCGAGCGTCGTGGCCAAGCCCAACGTCATGTTCATCCTGGACAACTCGGGCAGTATGGCCGATGCCAACATGCCGGATGACATGAGCGACTCGAACGCGTACGGCTACAAGTCGGCGCAGTGCAACGGGGTGGCGTTCGACCCGTCGCTGGCCTACCCGGCACCGATCAAGGCCGACGGCACGTCGTACCCGGATGCGAACTTCAACGCGGCGGCGTCCGATGGCTATGTGGCCATCGTCTCGCGCGCGAGCACTTCATCGATCGCGGTGGGCACCGGCAGCAAGACGGCGAATATCCCGTCGGCCGGCGGCACCAGCTACAACGTCGGTGACCAGGTGGTCATCACGTCCACCGCGGACGCCACCGTCTGGATGTCGGGCACCGTGACGGACTGGAACACGTTGAGCTCGAAGAACCTCATCGTCAACGTCACCGGCAGCTCCGGCAGTGGCACGTTCGCGTCGTGGACCGTGAGTCTGGCGGCGGACCTCAACAACAGCACGTACTACAACTACACCGGCAGCCAGCCGCGGATGAACTGGACCTACAACTCCAGCGGCACCCTGCAGACGAGCACATTCACGTCGGAGTGCAAGGCCACCTCCGGGACCAGCGTGTTCACCACGGTGACCCTCACCAACGCTTCGACCGCGACGGACAAGCAGAAGTACGCCAACTGGTACTCGTACTACCGCACGCGCCGGCTGATGATGCGCACCGCGGCCGGTCGCGCGTTCGCGACACTGAACTCGAACTTCCGCGTCGGCTTCACGACCATTAGCGACACCGGCGTCACGAACGGCACGAACAAGTTCGTCGACATCGGCGACTTCGACACGGCGAAGAAGACCGCTTTCTACAACAGCCTCTATACGGCCACCGGCACGTCGAACACGCCGCTGCGCGCGTCGCTGGCCAAGGTCGGGCGCTATTTCGCCAACAAGGCACCGGGCCAGGCGTCGGACCCGATGCAGTACTCGTGCCAGCGCAACTACGCCATCCTGTCGACCGACGGCTACTGGAACACCGGTTCGGAGACTGCGAGCTACGGGCCTTTCCAGCTCACCAGCAACACCGCTGTCGGTCAGCAGGACGACGGCGAGGTCAAGCCGATGTGGGACGGCACGAGTTCGGTCGTGACCGCGGTGACGCCGTACACGACGGTGACCCGCACCAACACGGTGAGCACGCGCACCGACACCGTCACGTGGCGGCGCTACGTCTTCCCGGTGCCCAACAGCAAGGGCGGCGGCAGCTGCAGCGGTACGGAATACCGCGTCCGGGTCCAGGCCCAGAACCGCATTGAGAGCGACCCGGTGTCGATCACCTCCGTCGACGACGTGACGAGCCGGTACAACAACACCGTGGTCACTACCAACGGGGTGATCACCAGCAACACCAATTCCACGCCGACCAACATCGGCACGGTCAATGTCAGTTCAAACACCACCGCCGGCACGGCGACTTTCGGCGCTTGGAACAACACCGGGAGCTCGACCGACAACTGCCTCACGTCCGCGCAATTGACGGCCGCGGGCATGAGCCCGAACCAAACGTACTACTCGAGCACGAACACACCGACCTACACCGCGATCACTTCCACCGCCAGCGGCGTGCAGTTCAGCTCAAGCACCGGTACCACGACAGCCGGCACGCCGACGATCGTGTCGACCAACGGCCCGACGGCCGGCACCACAGTCAGCACGCCGTCTACCAGCGGCGGGGCGAGCGACACGCTGGCCGACGTCGCGCAGTACTACTACAGCACCGATCTGCGCACGGCGGCGCTGAACAACTGCACCGGCTCCGTGGGTCCCGACGGCAGCACGCACGACGTTTGCTCCAACAGCACGATGCTGCCCATGCCGCCGCTGGACATCGGGACGCACCAGCACATGACGACCTACACGATCGGCCTGGGCGTCAACGGCACTCTGGCGTACGACGCGAATTACCTGAACCAGACCACCGGTGCGTACGTCAACCTGACGAACGGCACGACCACGTGGCCGGCTCCTCAGGCCACTTCCAGCGGGGGTGACGCGCGCACCATCGATGACTTGTGGCACGCCGCCGTGAACGGGCGCGGGCGCTATTTCGCGACCACGAACCCGAACACGCTGTCCGCCGCGCTGCAGAGCGCACTGTCGGATGTCACCAAGGCCGTCGGCTCCGCGGCCGGTGCGGCGACCAACTCGCTGGAGCCGGTGCTCGGCGACAACAACAGCGCCTACATCGCGACATACACCACCGTCGAGTGGACGGGCGACATCAAGGCCTACCCGCTGGATGCAGCCACGGGCAACATCGACACCGGAACGACCACTTGGTCGGCGCGGACGCAGCTCGAGGCGCTGAGCGCAGGCAGCCGCAACATCAAGTACATGAATCCGACCACCAAGGCACTGCGCACGTTCAACTACACCAACCTGAACGCCGACGGCTACGGCGCGAACTTCCTCAACTTGTGCAGCAAGACGCCGACGCCGCTGCAGTGCGGCACGCTGACCACTGCGCAGGTGACGTTGGCGAACAACGGCGACAACCTGGTCAATTTCCTGCGGGGCGACACGACCTATGAAGCCCAGACCAACTTGACCAACCCGCTGTACCGCGAGCGCGTGGTCAAGCTGGGCGACATCATCAATGCGTCGCCCACGTACGTGAAGAAGGCGATGCAGAAGTACACCGATGCCGGCTACAGCACGTTCGTGACCAGCACCAGCTCACGCCGCGCGATGCTGTATGCGGCGGCCAATGACGGCATGCTGCACGCTTTCGATGCGTCGACCGGGACGGAACAATGGGCGTTCGTGCCGTCGTTCGTGATGCCGAACCTGTATCGCCTGGCCGACACGGACTACCGAAACCAGCATCGCTTCTTCGTCGACGGTTCGCCGGTGGTGGCAGACATCTACACCGGCAGCGCGTGGAAGACGATCTTGGTCGGCGGCCTCAACTCCGGCGGCAATGGCTACTACGCGATCGACATCACCGATCCGGACAACCCGGCTGGCCTCTGGGAGTTCACCGACACCAACATGGGTCTCACCTACGGCAACCCTGTGATCACCAAGTTGGCCGATGGAACCTGGGTGGTGGCGCTGACCTCCGGCATGAACAACGCCGACGGTGTCGGCCGCCTCTACCTGGTGAACGCGAGGACGGGCGCGCTCATCGGCACCCCGCTGTCGACGTCAACGGGCACGGCGGCGGCTCCGAGCGGGCTTTCCAAGATCAACGCCTGGGTCGACGACGCCACGAACAACACCGCCAAGCGGTTCTACGGTGGCGACCTGCTGGGCAACCTTTGGCGCTTCGATCACAACACAACGCCTCCCACGGGAGCGGCCGTGACCAAACTTGCGCTCTTGCAGATCAACGCCACGACGCCGCAACCGATCACCACGAAGCCGCAGCTGACCGTGGTGACCGCCAGCGGCGGCGTCAAAGTGCCCGTGGTGACGGTCGCCACCGGGCGTTACCTTGGCCTTAGCGACGTCAGCGACACCACGCAGCAGTCGATCTATGCACTAAAAGATCCTCTGACCGCGACCGGCTGGGGCGACGTGCGCACGCGTTCCGACCTGATGTCGCAGACCGTGACTGTCAGCGGCGTCACTGGAACCGGCTCGAGCAGCACGATGGACTGGAGCACCAAGATCGGCTGGAAGATCGACTTGCCTCAGTCCAAGGAGCGGGTCGTCACCGACTATCTGCTGAACTTCAACGTGCTCACCGTGGCCAGTGCGATCCCGGGGGCGAGCGAGTGCACCCCGTCGGGCGGCAGTTCGTGGCTGTACGAAGTGAATGTCGGAACTGGCGCCGGAGTCGACGGCACGACGATCAGCTCGTTTCTCGGGTCATTCCTGGTGGTCGGTATGTCGGCGATCATGGCGACCGACGGCAACCAGCGGCAGATCATCGTTGGCAGCGACGCCGGGGTGCAGACACGCAAGCCGAAGCAGACGCCGCTCGATACCAACAAGGTCCGTCGCACGAGCTGGCGAGAGCTGATTCCCTGACCGCTTGGCGTCCACGTTCGCTGGGCCGCTCGATGGGCGGCCCAGCGTCGTTTGAACCGGCCCAGATCTATCATTCCCGCCATGACGCCGGCGCAGATCATCGTCCTGGCCACCCCGGTCTTCCTCGGCGCGATCGCGCTCGAGCTGGTGATCGGCGTGGTTCGCGGCCGCAACACGTATCGGCTGCACGACGCGATGGCGAGCATCGGTCTGGGCATGCTGAGCCAGGTGGCGGGCCTGTTCACCAAGCTGTTGGTGGTTGGCCTCTATGCGCTGGTGTATGACCACGTCGCGCTGTGGCACCTGCCCGCCGACTCGGTGCCGGTGTGGGTCGGCGCACTGTTGATGTACGACCTGTGCTACTACTGTCTGCACCGCGCCGGGCACCGCGTGTCGATCTTCTGGGCTGCGCACGTGGTGCACCACCAGAGTGAAGACTACAACCTGTCGACGGCCCTGCGGCAGACCTCCAGCGGCGCACTGCTGGGCTGGCTCTTTTACCTGCCGATGGCGGTGATCGGCGTGCCACCTCTGGTGTTTGGCACTGTGGCGCTGATCGACCTGCTGTATCAGTTCTGGGTGCACACGCAACAGGTCGGGAAGCTCGGCTGGTTCGATCGCTGGTTTTGTTCGCCGTCGAACCACCGCGTGCACCACGCGGTGAACGATCGCTATCTGGATCGCAACTACGGCGGCATCCTCGTCATCTGGGACCGCCTGTTCGGCTCGTTCGAGGAAGAGCACGACGACGAGCCGTGCATCTACGGCACCCGCGCGCCGCTGCGCAGCTTCAATCCGGTGTGGGCCAATCTCGAGGTCTACGCGGCATTGGCACGCGACGCCTGGCATGCCCGATCGTGGGCCGACAAGGTGCGCGTGTGGCTCAAACCGCCGGGCTGGCGCCCGGCCGACGTCGCGCAGCGATTTCCGAAGCCCGCGTTTCGCCTCGAGGCGGTGCGGCGCTTCGATCCAGCGATGACGCGTCCGGCGCAAGCGCTGGCGCTCGGCCTCTTTCTCGTGTTGCTCGGCGGCGTGTGCGCGCTGCTGTGGTTCGCACATCAGTTGTCGGCGCCGGCCTTGATCGGGGGCACCGTCCTCGTCGTCGTGGGGCTGTGGGCCGTGGGTCGCCTCGGTGAAGGGCGCTTGCTCGAACGGCGAGCGCCGGCCGTTGGCGCGGCGGCCGACTGACGCCCCATGGGACAAAGCAGCCCGACCGCCGACGCGGCTCAGGGCTCGAACAGATCGGTCGCACGCTGCGGCGGTGCTGCCCCGAGGTGCCGGTAGGCCGCCAGCGTCGCCACGCGGCCGCGTGGCGTGCGCTGCAAAAAGCCCTGTTGAATCAGGTACGGCTCGATCACGTCTTCGATCGTGTCGCGTTCCTCGCCGATCGCGGCCGCGACATTGTCCAGGCCCACCGGGCCGCCGTCGAAGCGATGCACCACCGCTTCGAGCAGCTTGCGGTCCATCACGTCGAACCCCAACGGGTCGACATCGAGCATCGCCAGCGCATGCTCGGCGATCGAGTGCGTGATGCGTCCCTGCGCCTTCACCTCGGCGTAGTCGCGGACGCGGCGCAGCAGCCGGTTCGCGATGCGCGGCGTGCCGCGCGCACGCCGCGAGATCTCGGCGGCGCCGGCGTCGTCGATCGGCACCGACAGCAGTTGCGCCGAGCGCACAACGATGCGTGCCAGCTCCTCGTGCGAGTAGAACTCCAGCCGCGCGACGATGCCGAAGCGGTCTCGAAGCGGGTTGGTCAGCATGCCCGCGCGCGTGGTTGCGCCCACCAGCGTGAAGGGCTGCAGATCGAGCTTGATCGAGCGCGCCGCCGGGCCCTCGCCGATCATGATGTCGATCTGATAGTCCTCGAGCGCCGGGTACAGGATCTCTTCGACCACCGGTGACAGGCGGTGGATCTCGTCGATGAACAGCACGTCGTTGCGTTCGAGGTTGGTCAGGATGGCCGCCAGGTCCTTGGGCTTCTCGAGCACCGGCCCCGAGGTCTGGCGCAGATTGACGCCGAGCTCGGCGGCGATGATGTGGCTGAGCGTCGTCTTGCCCAGCCCGGGAGGCCCAAACAGCAGCACGTGGTCGAGCGCCTCGCCGCGTTGCTTGGCGGCGCCGATGAAAATCTCCAACTGCTCGCGCGTTTTGGCCTGTCCGACGTAGTCGCGCAGCTGGCGCGGTCGCAGCGCACGTTCGAGTGCTTCTTCCTGCGGCGACTGGCGCGCTGCGCCGACGGCGCGCGGCGCGTCGGCCGGTTCGCCGAGATCGTCGGTCTGGATGCCCATCGCCGGATTGTGCGTCCGTGCCGCGCCGCTAACGAGACAACGCGCGCAGCGCCAGCTTGATGCCTTCGGCCACCGCGATGTCGGGTGGCAGGTTCTTCAGCGCCGCGCCGGCCTCGCGTTCGCTGTAGCCGAGCGCGAGCAGCGCCTGCACGATGTCGGCTTGCGCGTCGCTGGCCACAGTTGCGCTGCCTGCGAGGTCGGGCGCGAGCTTGTCCTTCAACTCCAGCAGCAGCCGTTCGGCCGTCTTCTTGCCGATGCCCGGCACCTTGACCAGCCGCGCGGCGTCCTGCCGCGATACCGCTTGCGCCAGTTCGTTGACCGACAAGCCCGACAGGATCGCCAGCGCGGTGCGCGGGCCGATGCCGGCGATGCGGATCAGCTGACGAAACGTCGCGCGCTCCGGACCGCTCGCAAAGCCATACAAGAGGTGCGCGTCCTCGCGCACGACCAGATGCGTCAACAGCGTCAGCCGCTCACCGAGTGCTGGCAGGTTGTAGAACGTGCTCATCGGCACGTCGAGCTCATAGCCGACGCCGCCGACGTCGATGAGCACCTGGGGAGGCGTCTTTTCAGCGAGCGTGCCCGTGAGCCGGCCAATCATGGGCGGCGATTATCGCCGCCGTCAAACCCGCATCACGCGGGCCGACCGTGCGTGATCTTCAGCGGCCGCGGCCGAACAACCCCAAGCGCTGCGCTTCGAGTGCTGCCTCCGCGCGCGAACTGACGTTGAGCTTGCGGTAGATCTGCTTGACGTAGTCGGCGATCGTGTGGCGCGACAGGCCCAGCTGCACGCCGATCTCGGGCAGCGTGAAGCCCTTGGCCACGCGCAGCAGTACCTCACTCTCGCGTTCGGTGAGCGACACGTGAGGCAGTGCGTTGGCCTGCGGCTTGGCCTGCGCCGCGAAATAGGCGATGACCTTGCGCGCGATCGACGGTGACAGTGGCGGCTCGCCTTGACTGATGCGCTGCAATTGCTCGGTGATCAGCTCGCGCGACTGCTCCTTCAGGATATAGCCGTAGGCGCCGGCCTGCAGGGCCGGGAACAGATGGTCGTCGTCGTCGTGGATGGTCACGATCACCGACAGCGCCTCGGGCTGCGATTCGCGCAGCGCCGACACCACGTCGACCCCCGAGCCGTCGGGCAGGCCGAGGTCGATCAGGGCCAGATCGAACTTCTGCGCCGACACCTGGGCCTGCGCGTCGTGCACGCGCGCGCATTCGACGATCTGGGCGTTGGGAAAGACTTGCATCACCAGCGCCTTCAACCAGGTACGGATCTCGGGCAGGTCTTCGAGCAGCAGGATGTTCTTCATCGTGCCTCCGCGGTGATGAATTCGGAGATCGTAACAGCCGCTCAGGCCGACGCGAGGTGCCGATCCAGTGGAATCGTGAGGCGGATCACGGTCCCATAGCCTGGGCCGGACTCCACCAGACATTGGCCCTGCAGCTGCTTGGCGCGGTGCTTCATGCTGGCCATACCGTGCCCGCGATCCAGGCGTCCGTCGAGCTCCATCGGGATGCCCTTGCCGTTGTCCTGGATCACGACCTGGAGGTCGCCTTCGGCGATCGTGCAGCGCACGGTGCAGCGCGATGCGCCGCTGTGCTTGATGATGTTGCTCACCGCCTCGCGCAGCACCCGCGTGGTCTGCACGAACGCGCGCGCCGACAGCAGTTGCGGCACGTCGTCGTCGGCCGGGGCGTGCCAAGAACCATCGACACCGGCCTGCGAGAGCCGTAGCACGAACTCGGCACGCCAGTCGCCGAGCGCGTTGACCAGCGGCACCGGCTTGCCGGTGAGGCCGCGCACCGAGAGGCGCATCTCCTCGAGCGCCTCGCGCGCCAGCGTCGAGATGCGCTCGTTGTCACTGGTGTGCACGATGGTGAGCAGCTTGGCGCCGAGGTCGTCGTGAAGGTCGGCGGCGATGCGCTTGCGCTCCTGCTGGGTCACCTGCTCGACCTTCAGATCCGCCAGCTGCGCGAAGTTGCGCTCGATCTGCGCCGACGCCTCCTGCACGCGGCGCTCGAGCTCGGCGCGATCGTGCTGCGCGTCCTGCAGCGCGCGTCCGTACTGCTGCACCATGCGCAGTCCGAGTGCGGTGAACATCAGCGGCGGAATGATCTGCGCCGCCGCCACCACGCGCAGATCGACACCGAACTGCTGCGCGCTGAACTCCACCAGCGCGGCCAGCCCCATCAGTGCGGCAAGCGCAGCCATCAGCCAGAACTGCGCGCGACGGAACAGCCACAGCTTGCGCAGGTACAGCAGGGCGGCAGCGCCGACCTCGACCGCGAGCACCACGTACCAGAAGGTCGCCATCGCGTGCAGGTGCTGCGTGCCCATCACCATCAGCGTCAGCGGCATCACCGCGCACTGAGCTGGCAATGCCACGTCGACCCAGCGCCGCCGCTCGCCGCCGTAGCGCAGCAAGAACTGCACCGCGGCCAGAGTGACGAACGACGCGAGGATCGCGAGCAGGAACTCCGAGCTCGCGTTGGGCCAGGGCATGTCGGACATCCACTGCCGCGACAGCACGAGCGCCCAGCCGACCAGCAGGGCGCCGTAGTAGGCGAGAAAGCTCTGCGCGCGGTTGAGCCAGCCCATCGCGAAGATCAGGCAGCCCACCAACAGCAGGCTGCCGCTGATCACCTCGGGGACGCGGATCGACAGCGCGGTGCGCCAGCTGTGCTTGCTGGCCAGCGCGGCGTGCGGGCCCAGCTCCACCGCCGACAGCCCGCCCGCGCGCTGACGCGACGCCACCTGGCGCAGCGGGAAGCCCACCACCTTCAGGTCGAGCTGGTTGTTGCGCGGTTGCATCCATGCCACCGGCAATGCCACCAGTTGCGGCCGTTGGCAGTTGCGCGACACCGGCTCTGTGAGCCGGCCCGACAAGTGCACCAGCCTGCCGTTCAGTCGAATTGCCACCGCGCTGCAGGCGCGTTCGATGTACAGGGCCAGCAGTTCGCCGCTCGCGCGCAGCGCCTCGGCGTCGAAGGTCAGTCGGTACCACACCGGGCCACCCTGGTCAGGGCGCGACTCGGCCCAGTCGTCGGGCAGGTTCACGCTGCGCACCTGTGGCAGCTCAGGAAAGTGCTCGGTATCCGCGCTCACCGCCTGAGCCTGGGTGAACACCAGCGTCTGCGCGCGGGCGGGTGAAATCCACCCGATCCACAGCAGCGGCAGCACCAGCGCCCACGGCCACCATGTGGAGCGCGGCTGCGGTCGGCGATACGGCAACGCGGGCGATCGACACGCAGCGGTCATCGACGAACTGAGGCGCTTGGAGGTGGATCTCTGAACGGCTGGCGGCCCACCGAGCCGCAGCACGCCAACTCGCGGCGATTGTGCAGCAAGCGGCCGAGTGCGCGGCGGGCGATCGGGGTGTGGTGCCGAACGACAACACGAGTTGGCGCGAAAATGCCGCTCCTTCGCACGTTGCCACGATGATCCTTCGCCACGAGTTCGCCCCGATCGACAACCGCCGTCTGGCCCACCTGTGTGGGCCCACCGATGTGCATCTGCGCACCATCGAGTCGGCGTTCGACGTGCGCATCGCACATCGCCAGGCCGCGTTTCGCATCGAAGGTGCCAAGGCACGCGCCGAGGGCGCGCTGGCGGTCCTGCAGGAGCTGTACCAACAGGCCGGGCGATCGCTCGACGCGCAGGACGTCGCGCTCGCCGTGGGAACCACCAACCACACGCCGAGCCTCGATGACGACGAGCACGAGTCACCGGTGCTGCACACACGACGGCCCGATTTGGCTGGCCGCACACCGAATCAGGTTCAGTACCTGCGCCACATCCTGTCGCACGACCTCAGCTTCGGCATCGGACCCGCGGGTACGGGCAAGACGTTCCTGGCGGTGGCATGTGCGGTCGATGCGCTCGAGCGCAGCGCGGTGCAGCGCATCGTGCTGACCCGTCCGGCGGTGGAGGCCGGCGAGCGCCTCGGGTTTCTGCCGGGCGACCTCGCGCAGAAGGTCGACCCGTACCTGCGTCCGTTGTACGACGCGCTGTACGACCTGATGGGGCTGGAGCGCGTCACCAAGGCATTCGAGCGCGGCACGCTGGAGATCGCGCCGCTGGCTTTCATGCGCGGGCGCACGCTGAACCATGCGTTCGTGATCCTCGACGAGGCGCAGAACACCACGCCGGAACAGATGAAGATGTTCCTGACGCGCATTGGCTTCGGCGCCAAAGCCGTGGTGACCGGCGACGTCAGCCAGATCGATCTGCCGCGTGGCACGAACAGCGGCCTGCTCGACGCACGCGAGGTGTTGCGTGGCGTCCCGGGTGTGGCCTTCACGCACTTCACCGCAGCCGACGTGGTTCGCCATCCGCTGGTGGCGCGCATCGTCGAGGCCTACGACAAGGTGCGTCCACAGGCCGAGCGCGAGCGCCCATGAGCGGCCCATGCGCTGCTTTGTCGCGCGATCCTTCACCGGCCGGGCGCAAGCGCGCACCGAGCGAGCGCCGCACGGAGCGCCGATCCGCTGCACGTTCGCCGAGCCGAGGCTCCCCCACCCTACCCGCGTTGCGGCTGTCGCTGCAATTTGCCGACGTGCGCCACCGCGCGCTGCTGGCGCGCCACCGTGTGCAGCGCTGGCTGCGCGCGAGCCTCAGCGCACCGGCCGAGTTGACCGTGCGCATCGTCGACGCCGACGAGGGACGCGCGCTCAACCGGGAATACCGCCGCCGTGACTACGCGACCAACGTGCTGACCTTCAGCTACCAGCAGCATCCGGTCGTGTTGGCCGACCTGGTGCTCGTCGCGCCGGTGGTGGAGCGCGAGGCGCGCGAGCGGGGAATCGTGTTGCTTGCCCACTACGCGCACCTGCTGGTGCATGGCGCGCTGCATGCGCAGGGGATGGACCACGAGCGTGTGCGCGATGCCAAGGTGATGCAGGCGCGCGAGACGCGGGTGCTGCAGGCGCTCGGATTCCCTGATCCGTACGCGCGTTGAGCGCGTGGCCTGCCGGCTATGGCGGGTGGTGCGTCCCGAGGTAGCGCTTGCGCCAGAAGAACAGGCCCAGCCCGAGGCCGACGACCCCCATGATCGCGAATGCTATCCACACGCCGGTGGCGCTGTGAATCAGCGGCAGCGCGTCGAAGTTCATGCCGAAGATGCCGGTGATGAGGTTCAGCGGCAGAAAGATCGCGGTCAGCACGGTGAGTGTGCGCATGATCGCGTTGGTGCGGTTCGACAGTGCCGAGAAGTGCAGCTGTACGGCGCCCTCGGCGGATTGCTCGAGCCGGCGCACATGCGACAGCACGCGCTCGATGTGCTCGAGCACGTCGCGCGAGCGCACGCGCAACAGTTCCTGCTCGCGCGCAGTCGCATGATCGGAAGGCTGCGGCCATTCTTCGAGCGCGTCGAGCCACTCCTGCATCGCGCTGCGCTGGTCCTCGCAGGTGTCCTCCAGCGTGTGCAGCGCGTTGCGCGATTCCAGCAGCAGTCGCCAGTCACTGAAGTGGCTGTGCGGATTGAGCAACTGCTCCTGCAAGAGGCCGAGCTGGCGCGTCAGCAGCCGCCGCAACTCGAGGTAGCTGTCGACCATGTGATTGACCATGCGCAGCATCAGGTCGGCCGGACTGGTCGGCAGGCGACTCGCGCCGCGCGTGTCGGTGCCCTGGCCCAACTGCGCCAAACGCTGCGCAAAGTACTCGCGCACCACGCACTCGACCGAGTGCACCGTGATCAACACGCGGTCGAACACCGCGAAGCCCACCGGGTTGGTGTCGATGCCGTCGAGCGCCCGGCGGCCCGTCACTGCCGGTTCGGCGCCGTCCACGTGCCCCGCTGCCAACAGGCGGCGAAACACCAGCAGGTCGTACCAGGACGTGTAGTCGAAGTGCGAGGGCAGTTGCTGGTTCAGCAGGTCGGAAATGTGGAGGTCGACCAGCATGCTGCCGGTCCAGCGTTGCAGCGCGGCCTGCAGCTCGGGCAGCACCGACTCGAGCGTGGGACGGCTGAGCCCCACCCAGACGAAGCCTCTGGCCGGCAGCTCGTCGGGTGGCTGGGTCAGTTCGACCAGCTGGTCGCTCTGCAGGTGAAAGACGCGCAGCGCAGGCGGCGCGTCAGCCATGTCGCAACAGGCGCGCCGCGTCGAGTGCGAAATAGGTCAGCACACCGTCGGCGCCGGCACGCTTGAACGCCAGCAGCGACTCCATCATCACGGCGTCGTGGTCGAGCCAGCCGTTGGTGGCAGCGGCTTTCAGCATCGAGTACTCGCCGCTCACCTGATAGACGAAGGTGGGCATGTGGAATTCGCGCTTCACGCGCGAGACGATGTCCAGGTAAGGCATGCCGGGCTTGACCATCACCATGTCGGCGCCCTCGGCGATGTCGAGCGCCACCTCGCGCAGCGCCTCGTCGCTGTTGCCCGGGTCCATCTGGTAGACCTTCTTGTCGGCCTTGCCGAGGTTGCCCGCCGAGCCGACCGCGTCGCGGAACGGCCCATAGAACGCGCTCGCGTATTTGGCGCTGTACGCCATGATCCGCGTGTGGATGCGGTGGTGCGCCTCGAGCGCGCGCCGGATCGCGCCGACGCGGCCGTCCATCATGTCGCTCGGCGCGACGATGTCGACACCGGCCTCGGCCTGCACCAGCGCCTGGCGCACCAGCACTTCGATCGTCTCGTCGTTCAGGATGTACCCGGTGGGATCGAGCAGTCCGTCCTGGCCATGGCTGGTGAACGGATCGAGCGCCACGTCGGTCAGCAGGCCGAGCTCGGGAAAGCGCGACTTCAACGCACGCACCGCGCGCGGCACCAGGCCTTCGGGGTTGGCCGCTTCGCGGCCGTCCGGGGTCTTCAAAGACGCATCGATCACCGGGAACAGCGCCATCACCGGCACGCCGTACTTCAGACAGGCTTCAGCCTGCGCGAACAGGTGATCCACCGAGTGACGCTGCACGCCCGGCATGCTGGCCACGTCCTGACTGCGCCGCTCGCCATCGAGCACGAACACCGGGTAAATCAGGTCCGACGCGCCGAGGCGATGCTCGCGCACCAACGCGCGCGTGAAGGCATCCTTGCGCAAACGCCTGGGCCGACTGGCCGGAAACGGTGGGAGCGCTGGCACAGCCGGGCCCTTTCTCAGTGTGCGGGACGAACTGTGCCTTTGGCCCAGGCCCATCCGGTGTTACGCGGAGTCACGCCGGGTAATCCCTCTGCTACGATCGCCAGCGAATGATAGCTGCAAGGCTGTCGTTCCCTGCTTTTCCTCCCTGAGCAGGTGCCTTACCGTGATGACAGCGATAAGGCTTGCAAACCCCGATCTTTGCGATCGGGGTTTTTTTTGGCGCGCCAGGCGCTGTGCACGATCGGGCACAAGAAGAGCGCCCCCCGATAATCGCGCGCCATGGGCGCCGCATACCTGTGGATCAAGGCATTTCACCTGGTGTTCGTCGCGAGCTGGTTCGCGGGGCTGTTCTATCTGCCGCGTCTGTTCGTGAACCTCGCCAGCGTGGCGGCTGACAGCCATGTCGAGCGCGAGCGGTTGCTGTTGATGGCGCGGCGCTTGTATCGCTTTTCCAACCTGTTGATGCTGGTCGCGCTTGCGCTCGGTCTGTGGTTGTGGCTCGGTTTTCCGAATTGGCGCGGCCTCGAGCACGCATGGCTCGACCTGAAACTGCTGCTCGTGATCGGCGCCATTGGGTACCAGCATGCGTGCGGTGCGCTGCTCAAGCGCTTCGAAGCCATGCGCAACCAGCGCAGCGAGCGCTGGTTTCGCGTCTTCAACGAGGTGGCGATCGTGTTGTTTGCGGCCATCGTCGTGCTGGTGGTGGTCAAGCCGTTGTGAGCCGGTGAACGCGCATCCCACCCCCGAGCGCAGCGCGTTGGCGCTGTTGCTGCTGGTGGCCTGGGCAGCGCTGATCGTGTATGCCAGCTGGTTCCCGCTCAACGGCTGGCGTTGGCCGGCCGGCACCACGATCTGGGCGCTGCTGGCGCTGCCGTGGCCGCGCGGGCAAAGCAGTTTCGACATCGTGTCGAATCTGCTCGGCTACGTGCCGTTCGGTCTTTTGCTGGTGCTCGCGCCCGGTCATCGGCAAGCGGCCAGCTTCGCGGCCTTGCGCGATGCGACGGCCCTGGCCGCCGTGTTGTCGTATGCGCTGGAGGTGGGTCAGCACCTGCTGCCGCTGCGCGTGCCGTCCTTGCTCGATTGGTTGCTCAACACGGCGGGTGCGGCCCTCGGTGGGTTGCTGGGCCGTGCATTGGCGGGCACCGACCCGTTCGGCTGGGTCGATCGCACCGGCGAGTCGTGGTTCGCACAACGCAGTCGCAGCGGTCTGACGCTGTTGCTGCTGTGGCCGATCGCGCTGCTGTTTCCGACGCCGGTCGCTCTCGGCCTGGGGCAGGTGTGGGAGCGCGTGCGCGATGCGCTGCTCGAGACGCTGCATGGCGCCGGCTCCGCCGAGCTGCTGGCACGCTGGCTCGAAGCCGGGGCCGCGCCATCGGTGCGGTTGTCGCCGGCCGCCGAAGCAATTGCCGTGGCGCTCGGCCTGCTAGGCCCGTGCCTGATGACCTACAGCATGGCGCGGCCGGGAGTGCGCCGCGCCTGGCTCGCTTTTGGCGCGGCGGCATCCGGGTTCGGCGTCACGACGCTGTCGACGGCGCTGAACTTCGGTCCGCAGCATGCGTTGGCGTGGTGCACCGCCAGCAGCCTCGGCGGACTCGCGCTTGGCCTCCTGAGCGCGGTGCTGTTGATCGGTTGCGGGCGCCGCACCGCCGCAGCGATCGGTCTTGTCGTGGTCACCGCTGGCATCGGACTGGTCGCACAAGCACCGTCGGACCCGTATTTCGCAGCCAGCCTGCACGGTTGGGAGCAAGGTCGCTTCATCCGCTTTCACGGGCTGGCGCAGTGGGTCGGCTGGTGTTGGCCCTACGTCGCCACGCTGTGGCTGCTGCGCCAGAGCGCCGGGCGCGACTGATCGGGCCGCGCGACGCCTCCCTACAATGGGAACCGAGCCGGCCGTTGTTGCGCGGTTCGATCGCGCGAATGAGCTACTACCAGCACCATATCTTCTTCTGCCTCAACGAACGCAGCAACGGCGAAGCCTGCTGCGCGCAGCACCAGCCCCAGGTGGCGCTCGATCACTGCAAGGCGCGTGTCAAGGCGCTCGGTCTGGCCGGGCCCGGCGGCGTGCGGGTCAACAAGGCGGGCTGCATGGACCGTTGTGCCGGCGGGCCGGTGGCGGTCGTCTACCCGGAAGCGGTCTGGTACACCTACGTCGACCAGCACGACATCGACGAGATCGTCGAGTCGCACTTGAAGAACGGCCAGGTGGTGGAGCGCCTGCTGCTGCCGCCGAACATCGGGCGCTGATGGCCACTCCCAGCACGCAGACCGACGTGGCCGGTCCAGCCGGCCGCATCGAGGTGGCGATCGACGGTCCTGAAGGCACGGCGCGCGGCGTGGCGGTGCTGTGCCACCCGCATCCGGTGCACGGCGGCACGATGGACAACAAAGTGGTCCAGACGCTCGCGCGGGCCTTCGTGCAGCTGGGCTATCGGGCGGTGCGGTTCAACTTTCGCGGCGTCGGTCGCTCGCAGGGGCAGTGGGACGAGGGCAACGGTGAGGTCGACGACGCGTTGGCTGTGATTGGCGCGCAGCGCGATGCCAAGCTGCCATTGGCGCTGGGCGGGTTTTCGTTCGGCGGCTACGTCGCGGCGCGCGTGGCCGAGCGAATGGCCGCCTCCGGCTCACCGGTGCAACGCCTGGTGTTGGTGGGGCCGGCGACGTCGACCTTCGCGATGCCTGCGGTGCCGGCCGATTCCCTGGTCATCCATGGCGAAGCCGACGAGGTGGTGCCGCTGCAGGCCACGCTCGACTGGGCGCGTCCACAGGGGCTGCCAGTGGTGGTGCTGCCGGGCGTTGGCCATTTCTTCCATGGCCAGCTGACGCGCCTGCGTGACTTGGTGCTGCGCGCTTGGAGTCATTGATCCGCGGCCGCGAACCGGCCGCAAGACCTTGAAAGGCAGTTGGATGTCGATTCGGATTCGTTGGAGCGCCTGGTTGCTTGCCATCGTCGGCGCCTGGGCGCAGGCTCAACCGTTGCAGCCACCCGAGGTGGCGGCACGCAACTATCTGCTGATCGACCTCACCGCCGACCAGGTACTGGGTGAGCGCGAAGCTGATCGCCAGGTGGATCCGGCCTCGCTGACGAAGCTGATGACGGCCTATCTCGTTTTCAACGCGATCAAGGACAAGAAGCTGTCGTTGGAGCAGACGCTGCCGGTGTCGGTGCGCGCATGGACCGAGCGCAAAGGCGGCGGCTCGCTGATGTTCATCGACCCCAAGATGACCCCCAAGGTCGACGAGCTGCTGAGAGGGATGATCGCGGTATCGGGCAACGACGCGGCGGTGGCGCTGGCCGAAGGCGTGGCCGGCAGCCTCGATGCCTTTGTCGCGATGATGAACCGTCAGGCCCAGGCATGGGGACTGAAGAACACCCAGTTCAAGAACGTCACCGGCCTCAACGAGGCGGGCCACTACAGCAGCGCACGCGACATCGCGACGATGGCCGCCCACGTGATCCGCGACCATCCTGACTTCTACGCCAACTACTACTCGATCCGACAGTACACGTTCAACCACATCAAGCAGGACAACCGCAACCTGCTGCTCGGGCGCGATTCGACCGTGGACGGCATGAAGACCGGATTCACGGAAGCGGCCGGCTACTGCCTCGTGGCCAGTGCGCAACGCGACTTTCCGAACGGCAAGCGTCGCTTGTTGTCGGTGGTGCTCGGCACCGCGTCGCGCGAGGCGCGCGCCAGCGAGAGCCAGAAGCTGCTGAACTGGGGTTACACCGCATGGGACACGGTGCGGCTGTTCGAGGGCGACAAGCCGGCGATGAAGGTGCCGGTGTGGAAGGGCACGCAGCGCGAGGCGTCCCTGGGCGCGCCGGCCGCGCTGTACGTGGCCGTGCCGCGTGGTGAAGGCGACAAGCTGAAGACCGTGGTCGAGCGCACCGATCCGCTGGTGGCGCCGTTGGCGCAGGGGCAACGCGTCGGCACGCTGAAGATCACCACCGCGGCGGGCGCTGCGGTCACCAGCGTGCCGCTGGTGGTACAGGAAGCCGTTCCCGAAGCAGGGCTGTTCGGCCGTGCCTGGGACTCCCTGCGGCTGTGGATCAAGTGAGCAGGCCGCGCTTCCGCTAAGCTGTCGCACCGCGCGCCACGCGCGCTGCGCGCCCAGGCCACCATGACGTCCCTGCCCGACACCCCGTGCCTGCTGAACGGCCAGCTGTTGCCGCTGAACCAGGCCAAGGTCTCCGTGCTCGACCGTGGCTTCATCTTCGGCGACGGCGTCTACGAAGTGATCCCGGTCTACGGCCGCCGCCTGTTCCGCTTCGACGAGCACATGGCGCGCCTGGCCCGCAGCCTCGACAAACTGCGCATCGTCAACCCGTATGCACGCGAGGAGTGGCTGCGACATGCACGTGCCCTGGTGGCGGCGCTGCCGGCCGAGGATCAGCTGGTGTACCTGCAGATCACGCGCGGCGTGGCGCTGCGCGATCACGTGATGCCTGAAGGCATCGCGCCGACGGTCTTCATGATGACCAACCCGATGAAGCCGCCGAACCCGGAGCAGCGTCACCATGGCGTGGCCTGCGTCACGGCGCGCGACTTCCGCTGGGAGCGCGGCGACATCAAGAGCGTCTCGCTGCTCGGCAACGTGCTCGCTCGGCAGATCTCGGCCGATCGCGGCGCGGTCGAGACCATCATGTTCCGCCAGGGCTGGCTCACCGAAGCCTCGGGCAGCAACGTGTGGGTGGTGCACGAAGGCGCGCTGCTGGGCGCGCCGCGCAGCGAGCACGTGCTCGAAGGCATCCGCTACGAGCTGCTGCACGAGCTGTGCGAGGAAGAAGGCATCGGCTACAACTTGAGGCCGATCTCCGAAGACGATGTGCGCAGCGCCGACGAGCTGATGATCAGCTCGGCCAGCAAGGAGGTGCTGCCGGTGACCAAGCTCGACGACCACCTGGTGGGCCATGGCGCGATGCGCGGCAAGCCCGGGCCGATCTACGCGCGGCTGTACGAGGCGTATCAGCGCGCCAAGCTGTCGCAGTCGATCTAACGCGGTTTTGAGGGCGATCGCATGCCGGAGCAGAGTCCAGACGCGGCCTCGCTGATCGAATACCCGAGCGAGTTTCCGATCAAGGTGATGGGGCCGCACGTCGACGGCTTCGTCGCAGCGATCGTCGAGGTGGCGCGCGGCTTCGACCCGGAATTGGATGCAGCCCGCATCGAGCTCAGACCGAGCAGCGCCGGCAACTACCTCGGCATCACGCTGTTCGTCAACGCCACCAGCCGCGAGCAACTCGACGCGTTGTATCGGGCGCTGAGCGCGCATCCCCTGGCCAAGGTGGTGCTGTAGTTGTTCCCCGGCGGACGCTGCCTGGGCGATGGCCGCGGCCCTCCGGGGGCGCGTTGCAAGGAAGCGCATGCAGACCCAGTGGCTCGGTCGGCGTGACCACGCGAGCGTCGAAGCAGCGATGCGCGCGTTCACCCGCTCGCGCGACGCGACGACGCCCGACGAACTCTGGCTGGTCGAGCACGAGCCGGTGTTCACGCTGGGTGTGGCGGGCCGCGCGCAGCATCTGAAGGACGTCGGGGCCATTGCGGTGGTTCGCACCGGCCGCGGCGGGCAAGTGACGTATCACGGGCCTGGACAGGTAGTGGCCTATCCGCTGGTCAATCTGCGACGCCTGCGCATCTACATCAAGGAGTTCGTCTACCGCCTCGAACAAGCGGCCCTCGATGTCCTGGCGGACTACGGACTCACCGGACACCGTGTCAGCGGGGCGCCAGGCGTGTTCGTCCGCCTCGACGATCCGGCCAGCCATGCACGCATGGCCGCGACGGCTCCGGCGGACGAGCGCTTCGCGGGGTTGGGGAAGGTGGCGGCGCTCGGCATCAAGGTCAGCAACCACTGCACGTACCACGGGCTGGCGCTCAACGTGGCGATGGACCTGGAACCCTTCGCGCGCATCGATCCCTGCGGATTTGCCGGGCTGACCACGGTCGATCTGGCTACACTGGGTGTGAATACCACCTGGGACGACGCGGCGCAGCGCCTCGGCGCGCGCTTGTCGGCCTTGTTGGCACCCTGACACGCATCGCATGAGCAGCACCGACGACACCGCGACGGGCTCGAGCGCCTACGACGCCGGAACCAAGCAGAAAGCGCAGGCCAAGACCGCACGCATCCCGATCAAGGTGGTGGCGGCGCCGACGCTGCAGAAGCCGTCGTGGATCCGTGTGAAGGCGGGCTCGGCGAATTCGCGCTTCTACGAGATCAAGCAGATCCTGCGCGAACATCGGCTGCACACGGTGTGCGAAGAGGCCTCGTGCCCGAACATTGGCGAATGCTTCGGGCACGGCACCGCGACGTTCATGATCATGGGCGACAAGTGCACGCGGCGCTGCCCGTTCTGTGACGTCGGCCACGGGCGCCCGGACCCGCTGGATGGCGATGAACCGGTGAACCTAGCCAAGACGATTGCCGCGCTGCGGCTGAAATACGTGGTCATCACCAGCGTCGACCGCGACGACCTGCGCGACGGCGGCGCCGCGCACTTCGTGGATTGCATTCGCGCGGTGCGCGAGCGCTCGCCGAGCACGCGCATCGAGATCCTGACGCCGGACTTCCGTGGCCGCATGGACCGTGCGCTCGAACTCCTCGCGCAGGCGCCGCCCGACGTGATGAACCACAACCTCGAGACCGTGCCGCGACTGTACAAGCAAGCGCGCCCCGGCTCCGACTACACCACGTCGCTGCAGCTGCTGCAGCGCTTCAAGCAGCTGTTTCCCGCCGTCCCGACAAAGAGCGGGTTGATGGTGGGGATCGGCGAGACCGACGAAGAGATCGTCGAGGTGATGCGCGACCTGAGGCGCCACGGCGTCGACATGCTCACGATCGGGCAATACCTGGCACCCTCGACGCACCACTTGCCGGTGCTGCGCTACGTCACGCCCGAAGGATTCCGTACCTTCGAAGCACAAGCACAGGGGCTTGGCTTCACGCACGCGGCGGTGGGACCCCTGGTGCGCTCCAGTTACCATGCCGATCGGCAGGCGGCTCAGGCGGGTGTTGCATCGGCGGTGTGAGGCTGCAGCGATGCTGAGACGCCATTTGGTCCTGCGTGCCGGCGCGTGGCTGGCCCTGCCGGTGTGGGGGCAGTGCGTGCGAGCCGCCGCGGTGACCGAGGCGGATGCGGCCAGCGCGATCCGTCAGGCGCTCGAGCGCGGGGCGATATCGGCGGTGTCGCTGCTGGGCAAGACCGATGGGTTTCTCGGCAACCCGAAGGTGCGCATCCCGTTGCCCGAACATTTGGAGGACGCGGCCAACATGCTGCGCCGCTTCGGTCAGAGCAAACGGGTCGACGAGTTGATCACCAGCATGAACCGCGCGGCCGAGCAGGCAGTGCCCGAAGCCAAAGGCGTGCTGGTGCAGGCAGCCAAGGCGGTGACAGTCGACGACGCATTGCACATCGTGCGGGGTGGTGAGACGTCAGTCACCGACTACTTCGCGATCAAGACGCGCCAGCCGTTGGGAGAGCGGTTCCTGCCGATCGTCAGTCACACGACCGAAAAGGTGGCGTTGGCGGACAAGTACAACGCGGTGGCGGGGCAGGCGAGCAAGTTCGGGCTCGTCAAGGGCGAGGATGCCGATCTGAATCGGTACGTCACCGGCAAGACGCTGGACGGCTTGTACCTGATGATCGGCGAGGAAGAGCGCAAGATTCGACGCGATCCGGTGGGCACCGGCAGCGCCATCCTACGCAAGGTGTTCGGAGCCTGAAGGTCCGCCAGGACGACCGGTCTACTGCTTTTTGGCCAGTTCGAACATCAGCGCCGACGGCAGCGCGCTCGCGATCGCGTCGCGTCCGACCCGGGCCATGGAGGTGCCGTCGAAGCTCGAGATTTCGAACGCGTCGCCGTCGTCGACGATCTCGATCCAGGCCATCTGGGGATGCTGCTGCTTGATGTCGTGGCGCAGGCTGTCGAAATTGCTGTCGTAGACCACCGACTCGTAGACGATCGCTTCGGGTGGCGCTTGATCGCAGAAGCGCCGCGCGTCATCGACAGAATGCACGCAATGCAACGTCAGCCCCATCGGCGTCACGGTCTGCTTGATCTGATTGTGCATTTCGCGGCGCAGCGTGATCGCGAGCACCTGCGCGCCGGGGCACGGCCGCGAGTCGCCACCGATCGCAAAGCCGCCGGAGCGCTCGACAGACGCCGCGCCTTCGAGGCTGTCGCTCGTGGTGTGTGGAAACTCGAACGTCAAGGTGGTGTCGCTTTCGCTGTCGACCCGCTCAAACTGCAGCGACATCGTGTGCGCGAGCTGAATCAGCAGCTGCCACGAAAGGCAGTCTGGTGTCCGCTGCCGGCGCGACAGCGCTGGCACTTGGTCGAGCGGCGTGTGGCCCCAGCGGCATACCAGCCTGGCATGGGCTGGCCACGCCTTGGTGTCGAGCTGCAGATCCACCGACGTGCAGGTGTGGCGCAGGCTCCAGTCGAGCAGCGCATTGAGCAGCGCCGAGAGCAGCGTCGCGTCAGCTACCACGTCGACCGGCTTGCTGCTTTGCTTGACGGCCATGCCACGGGTGCGCAGTTCGTCCTGCCTGTGCACGAGCACGTCTTGCACCGCCTGTGCAAGGCTCAGCGCCTCGGGCTGTTGCTGGATGCCGCCGCCCGCCAAGCGTGCGATTTGCTGGCCCAGCATGCTGGCATGGCGCGCTTGCTCGATCTGAGCAAGTAGCGCATCCAAGCCAGCGCGGTCGATGCGCCCTGTGTTTTGCATCAGCCGCACGCTGTCCAGGGCTGGTGTCAGTGCGCCGGCCACCTCGGCACCGATCTGATGCACCACGGGCCATGCTCTTTCGGCTGTGCCGACGGCGACAAACGTCGGGTCGCGCGACTCGGACTTGACCGAGGGGTGGGTGGTGTTCAGCTCGGACAGGTCCATGCGCGAATCGTCGCGGCAATCGCCCTCGCGGTCGATCCCGTGGCCGTGGGTTCCCGGTTACCGGATGCATGGCTCGGGGTTGCCTGTGCGCCATGCGTTCTTCCGAGCTCGGGATAATGTGGCATGGGGTTGCCGCGCAGCTTGTTCTTGATCGCGGCGCTGTGTGCGTGCTCGCCGTCGCTCGACTGGCGTCGGGTCACACCCCCGGATCTGGGTGTGGAGATCCTGTTCCCGTGCCGCCCGTCTTCGCTGACTCGCGAGGTGGCGTTGCAACATGAGCGAATGCCGATGGTGATGCACGCGTGCAGCGCCGCCGGAAGCACGTTTGCGCTGTCGAGTCTGCAATTGGCCGACGTCGGCGGAGTCACGCAGGCGATCGACTCGCTGCGCGACGCTGCGATGCGCAACTTGCAAGCGCGACCCAGCAACGCGCAGTCTTACGACGTGCCCGGCATGACGCCCAACCCCCATGCTGGGCGCTTCGTGCTGAACGGGCGCCGGCCCGACGACTCGGCGGTGCACCAGCATCTGCTGCTGTTTGCACACGGCGCCCGCGTCTATCAGGCCAGCGTGCTGGGCGACGCGCCCGACGATGCGGCGGTGTCGATCTTCTTCAGTGGCGTCAAGGTGCTGCAGTGAACGCGGTCGCAACGAGCACGGCATGGCGAGCGGGTGCGATCTTTTCGGCCTTCGCGTTCAACTACTTCCTGTCGGCCCTGCTGCGTGCCGTGGTGGCGACACTGGCGCCGGAATTCGCGCTTGAACTACAGCTGGGTGCGGCCGAACTCGGCTTGCTTGCCGGCGCCTATTTCCTCGGCTTTGCCTGCATGCAATTGCCGGTGGGCTGGCTGCTGGATCGGTACGGTGCCCGTCGCGTGCTGCTGTGGTTGCTGTCGTTGGCAGTCTCCGGGTGCGTCGGCTTCGCACTGGCTCGCAGCTTTGGACAATTGGTGGTCGCGCGGCTGCTCATCGGCATGGGCGTATCGGCCAGCTTGATGGCCGCGTTGACTGCCTTCGTGCAACTGTTTGATCGCCCGCTTCAACTGCGCCTGAACGCGTGGATGCTGATGTCGGGCTCGTTGGGGATGGTCGCCTCGACGTTGCCGGTGCAGGCGCTGCTGCCGACTTGGGGCTGGCGCAACCTGTTCTTCGCTGTGGCGGCGGCGCTCGTCGCGGCCTCGGCGCTGATCGCTGCGATCGTGCCGCGCGGCCAGGTCGCCTCGGGATCCACGCGGTCTGCACTGGGAGGCTATGGCGCCATCGTGCGGCATCCCGCGTTCGTGCGCTGCTGGCCACTGGCCTATTTCACCTATGGCGGGTTGATCGCTGTGCAATCGTTGTGGGCCGGCCCATGGCTGACCCAGGTGGTGATGACGGACGCTGGCGGTGCGGCACGCGGCCTGTTCGTGATCAACCTGAGCATGCTGGCTTCGTTCATGGCTTGGGGCTTGCTGATGCCCCGTCTTGCTGCACGGGGCATCGGGCCCGAGGCGCTGGTGACGTGGGGCTGGCCGGTCGGCATCGGAGTGCTCGCGATGATCATCGTGCTCGGTCCGGCAGCGGGCTCTGCCTGGCTCGCGTTGTGGTGCGTTTGCACCAGCGTGGTCACGTTGACGCAACCGGCGATTGCACAGGCATTCCCCAGGATGGAGGCTGGTCGCGCGCTGTCTGGCCTCAATCTGCTGATCTTTCTGGGCGTTTTCAGCTGCCAATGGGGCATGGGGCTGATGATCGACGCGCTGCTGGCGGCCGGATGGACGCAACTCTCGAGCCATCGCGCCGCGATGGGGCTGCTGCTGATGGGCACGCTCGGCTCTGGCGCGTGGTATGCGGCCTATCCGAAGTGGCGTTCCGGCGGGCGTTGGGCCGCCGCCCGCGGATAATCGGCGCGAACAGTTCGACATGGCCGGCCTGCTGATCGTCGCCCACTCACCCTTGGCGTCTTCGCTGAAGGCCGTGGTGGCCCACGTGTTCCCGAATGACACCGGCGTCGAGGCGATCGACGTCGACGCTGACGCCACGCCCGAGCAAGTGGAGAAGGCCGCCCGTGAGGCGATGGCGCGCCTCGGCGAGTCCGAGATTCTGGTGTTGACCGACGTCTTTGGCGCCACGCCCTGCAACGCCGCGATGCGCCTGGCCGACGGCGTGCATGTGCGCGTCGTCGCAGGAGTGAACGTGCCGATGCTGTGGCGTGCAGTCGCCCATCGCGCCAAGCCGCTGCTCGCGGTGGCCGAGCGCGCGATGTCCGGCGCGGTGCAGGGCATCATGCAGCTCGCACCGAGCCGTCCGCAGACTCAGACACCCAGATCCGCTGACCATGATCAAGACCGTACTCACGATCAATAACAAGCTGGGGTTGCATGCGCGCGCATCGGCGAAGCTCACCAAGCTGGCCAGCAGCTTCGCCAGCGAGGTGCATCTGACCCGTGGTGGCCGTCGCGTGAACGCCAAAAGCATCATGGGCGTGATGATGCTGGCCGCCGGCCAGGGCACCGAGATCGAACTGGAGGTCGAAGGGTCGGACGAGGCAAAGGCCGCCGAGGCCATCACCGTGTTGGTCAACGACAAGTTCGGCGAAGGGCAATGAACGTCGGCATCATCCGCAGAAGCACGCCTGGAGCGGATCGGCTCGGGGGCGGCATCGTCGACCGTTGCTCGCGCCCACGTGCCGCGCGCCGGCGAAATTGCCAGGTGGCACCGTGAGCATCCAAGTCTTCGGTCTGCCGGTGTCGCGCGGCGTCGCGATCGGTCGCGCGGTGTTGGTTGCGTCGAGTCGAGTCGACGTGGCGCACTACTACATCGATGCGTCGCGGGTCGAGGCTGAAGTGGATCGACTGCGCCAAGCACGCGATTTCGTCGCGCACGAATTGACGACGCTCAAGCGCGAGCTCCCGGCCGAAGCCCCCGCGGAGTTGCCAGCCCTGCTCGACGTGCATCTGATGCTGCTGCACGACGACGCAATGGCCGCGGCCACTCGGCACTGGATCGAGGTGCGCCACTACAACGCCGAGTGGGCGCTGTCGGCGCAACTGGAGGTGGTGGCCCGCCAGTTCGACGAGATGGACGACGACTACCTGCGCGAACGCAAGGCAGACCTTGAGCAGGTCGTCGAGCGCGTGCTGCGCGCGTTGTCACAAGCCGGGCCGCTGCTACCGTCCACCGTCCGCGGCGTGTCCCATCGCGACGAGGATCCCCTGGTGCTGGTGGCCAACGACATTGCGCCGGCAGACATGCTGCAGTTCAAAGGCAGCGTGTTCTCGGGTTTCGTGACGGACGTCGGCGGCAAAACGTCGCACACCGCGATCGTGGCGCGCAGCATGGACATCCCGGCCGTGGTCGGGGCGCGCGAAGCGAGCCGGTTGATCCGGCAGGACGACTGGATCGTCATCGATGGCGATTCCGGCGTCGTGATCGTCGATCCGTCGCCAATCGTGCTGGAGGAGTACCGTTTTCGGCAGCGCCAGAGCGAACTGGAACGTGCGCGCCTGCACCGCCTGCGTCACACACCGTCGGTGACACTCGATGGTGAATCGGTGGAGCTACTGGCCAACATCGAACTGCCACGCGATGCGCCGGTGGCGCTGGATTCGGGAGCGGTGGGCATCGGTTTGTTCCGCAGCGAATTTCTCTTCATGAACCGGGAAGGCGAGCTGCCTAGCGAAGACGAGCAGTTCGAGGCCTATCGCGGCGTGGTCGAGGCGATGCGTGGTCTGCCGGTGACGATCCGCACGGTCGACATCGGGGCCGATAAGCCGCTCGACCGCTTGACGATCCATGAGTTGAGACACGAGCACGCCTTGAACCCTGCGCTCGGGCTGCGCGCGATCCGCTGGAGCCTCGCCGAGCCGGGCATGTTCCGCCAGCAGCTGCGGGCCATTCTGCGTGCCAGTGCGTTCGGCAAGGTGCGGTTGCTGCTCCCGATGGTGGCGCAGCTGTCGGAGATCAAACTCGCACGCGAGGCGCTGAACCGGGCCAAGCATCAGTTGATGGACGCCGGGATCGCATTCAACGACGTTCAACTCGGGGCGATGATCGAAGTGCCAGCGGCCGTGCTGATCATGCCCAGCATGCTGCGTCATCTTGATTTCGTGTCGATCGGTACCAATGACCTCATTCAGTACACGTTGGCGATCGATCGTGCCGACGAAGCCGTGGCGCAGCTCTACGATCCCTGGCATCCGGCAGTGCTGCAGCTGATCGCACGCACAATCGAGCTCGCGACCCAGGCTGGAAAGCACGTCAGTGTGTGTGGCGAGATGGCCGGCGATGCGACGTTCACCGAGGTGCTGCTGGCGATGGGCTTGAGATCGTTCTCGATGCACCCGGCTCAGATCGCGTCGGTCAAGCAGCGCATCCTGCGCGTCGAAGTGAAGCGCCTGGCGCCGCGGCTTGCCCGGACGCTGGCAAGCGATGATCCGATGCAAGCCTGGGCGTCGTCCCGCGAAGCGCGCGAGCTCGGTCGCGACATCGGGTTTGAGGCGCCTTAGCACAGGTTCTGGCTACTTCAACCCTGCTCTTCTAGAGCGCGCGTTCAGCGCTTCGGCGTGCCAGAGAGTTGACGGGTCCTGTGTTGCGTGCCATACTCCGCCTTCTTTGCCGACGCTGGTCGGCGCCGCTGTCAAAGCGGGCTCTTTAACAAGCAACAGCCGATAAGCGTGGGCGTTTGAAGGCGAGTGCCAATGGGCTCAGGTCATCACGACTTGGGTCCGCAAACGCTCACGGATAGAAGTGAAGTTCACTTCAATTCCGAATCGAGCAAAACTTGCAGAGATCGAACTGAAGAGTTTGATCCTGGCTCAGATTGAACGCTGGCGGCATGCCTTACACATGCAAGTCGAACGGCAGCACGGGGGCAACCCTGGTGGCGAGTGG
>Ga0207648_10000418_pt1 | contig 46808 bp, 38 predicted proteins | sample KBSMisM32_FD_184310 | JGI IMG/M metagenome (GOLD analysis project Ga0207648, IMG submission 184310) | Miscanthus rhizosphere microbial communities from Kellogg Biological Station, Michigan, USA - KBS Miscanthus M3-2 (SPAdes) (version 2) | ecosystem: Host-associated > Plants > Roots >... | reverse complement strand
GTCGGCGCCATTGGCGGTCAATCCGTTCGCCAGCGCCGCGGTGAACGTGGCAAGCCCGCACGGTGTCGGTGGATACGTACTGAGAATGCCGAAACTCAAGGGGCCGAAAAATCTTTGATCGACAACGGGAAACGTCGATCGAAAACTGGATAACGCGGTCAAGGTGATCCCCACGGGCGGTTGTCACCTGCGTGTCCGGCGTGAGCGGTTGCTCGGCGCGGTCAGCGGCAGACGGCTGACTCATCCCGGACTGGCTGGATTCCCAACATGTTGGACGATACACCCAGGGTGTGTCCGCCACCGCAGCGGGGACCGGGCGGCCTCGAATGTCGCGCCCCTGCAGTCGTGCGGATCACCTGTCGGCGGTACCCACCTCTGAGGCAGCTTCACTGACTGTCAACCACACACCCCATTCCTCTGAAGGTGACTGCACCACAGCCGGTTTCGTCCCGTTTGCGGTCCGCCGCTGTAGTGCCACGAGACGCAGCGCCGATAACATCGCATGGCAAGCGGATCGGTATCAGCCATCTTGGTGCGCCGCCCGCTAACCAAACCGATCTCGCGTTCAATCCAATCCGCCATCCACGGCGCCACCACACACGCCCCTCGGCGGTGATGTGCGGCCGATCCGCTGCGTCGCATCAGTCACCGTCCAGTCACCGTCGAGGCTCGAGATTCTCTCGTAATCCTCAGCCTGCGCGGCTCACGGTGCGGACTTTTTGCGGCGCTAGCGATTTGCTGGTAGATAATCGCAGGTCAGTGGGCCTAATCGTGCTATGATAAACACCTACGAGAAGCAGGAAAAATGAATAGTCGTCTTGGCAATTTATGGTACGTAATACAGCATCCGCTGGGACCGTCGCGGGAACTGGATTCATACGCACACCATCAGGAGAGCGTGGAGCAACTCATTCGCGAGATGAACGCAAGAGTCCATTCCGATTAAACATGGGCTAGTAATTCGCCTGCGGGACAACCGATCGCTTGGTCTGCCGTGGGTCCCAGATAAGGATTTCACGTGGCGTGGGATGACGAGATAAAAGCGGAACAACCCGCAGCATCCGACCAGACAGCAGAGCTTCAACGACGACGCATAGCGTCATGCAGAAGGTATGCGGATGTGATTGATAAGGCGGCACCCGACATTGCGCGCGCTGGTCGGAACTTGGGTGTCGAAAGCGAAGGCATTGAATGGCCTATAGAACCGAAGCAATGGATGTTTGAAATTGGGCCGGGGGCTCATATCACAATTAAGTCGACGGGGAAGTGGTATTTCAGGACCCGACCGCGCAACGGTTACACGAAATAGTTGACAAGTACTACTACTGGGAAAATTGCGAAGCACGCGACGACGAAAGAGTTATCGAAGATTTAAGGCGCAGGTTGAGACAAAAGCAATGCCTCGCCGGCCAATTGTATATAAACAACACTGGCGGTTGGTGCATTGATCGCAGGCGGCTCAACTTGGCGCGACCGGGGAGGTAAATGAGTAGGTTCCCAGAACTTGCCCCGATGGCTCAGCGGGTGTTTACAGCGGCATGCGCTCACCCGAGCCGATCCCGAGGACCGTGGCACGCCTGGTACTGACTTAGGCCAGGTTGCGGATGTGGTTCGCGATGATCTGAATTGTCTTGGCCGCGCAGATATGCGGTGTCAGTGAACATTACGGCCGGTCTTCCCGTTGAAGCTGATGTTGAGTTCAGAAACGCGACGCAACGCCCCCAAACGGACGTGACGCCGCTTCATCGAGGAGGCATCAATGAGCCTGCGCTACCTCGCGCCCCTCGCCATGGCCGCAGCCGCGGCGGCGATCGGGTTGGCCCCGGTCGCCGGGGCCGCACCGACGGGGCCGTTCGATCAGTGCACCGCCACTGGCAACTCGAGCGTGTGCCAGCGGCCCGGTCACGTTGGTATCGTCACCTCGCCGCCGGTGGTTTCCCGCCCGCTGTACCCGTCTCTCCCATATCCGGTGGGCCCCTTGCTCTTCGGGAACGGCTGACTACGGTAGCTTCCTACGAGCAGCGCCGATCCACGCCCCAGGGAGGTTAGGCAAGGGCGAGGGCCGATTCCACTGAGTCTGACCGCGAGACCTGTGGCCGGCCCGACAAAGGGCCCATGGGTTGGCGTGCTGACCTTGCCGCGGTGCGGAGCGGTCGGCCGCGTCCTGGACCTCGCCGAGCCACCGGGCAACCCGTTCTTGCCTCGTGCGTCCGCCCACTTGCGACGGCGGTCACCGTTTTTGCGATACTTTGCAACGGCTTACGTCCGATCACGGTCATCGGCCCACTGCTCGAAGATGAAGCGGCACAATCCCACGAGGGTTACTGGCACTAAGAATCCTGGCCATCACGTAGGCGATCGGTGCCGCCACTGCAGCCAGCGACACGTCGCGGTAGATTGCCACCCGTGAGCGACGACAGAGTTGGTGTGCGGACAGGCGCCAATGGCGTGGCGACGGTGACGATGGCGCGCTCCGATAAGCACAATGCGCTCGATCAAGCGATGTTCGAAGGGTTGATGAATGCCGCTGAGCAGCTGGCAAACGACGCTTCGGTGCGCGCGGTCGTGCTGCACGGCGAAGGCAAGAGCTTCTGCTCGGGTCTGGACATTGCAAGTTTCATGTCCGGAGGAGGCGGTACGGGCGTTCTGCTGGCCCGCGACGACGACCGGCTGGCCAACTTCGCTCAGCGCGTGACCTACGACTGGTCGTTGGTGTCGGCGCCAGTGATCGCGGCGATTCACGGCAACTGCTTCGGCGGCGGTCTGCAGATCGCGCTCGGTGCCGACATCCGGATCGCCGCGCCGGACGCGAAGCTGTGCATCATGGAGATCAAGTGGGGCCTCGTACCCGATATGGGCATCACGCAGACACTGCCGCGGCTCATACCAATCGACGTCGCGAAAGAATTGACGTTCACCGGCCGTATCGTTTCCGGGAGTGAGGGTTTCGACCTCGGGTTGGTCACTCGGACTGCCGAAGATCCGCTTTCTGCGGCGCTTGCACTAGCGGACGAAATCGCGCAGAAATCCCCGGATGCCGTCCGCGCCGCGAAGCGCCTCTACGACAAGTCCTGGACGAGCAACGACATCGCGGCTGCTCTAGTGCTCGAAACCGAGCTGCAGGCCGGGCTGATCGGCAAGCCTAACCAGGTCGCCGCCGTCGTGGCTGGCATGTCGGGAGAACGGCCGGTTTTCGTCGACCCCGCTTGACACCTCCGTGGCGGATCCCGAGCCAGAAGCCCTGCAGGTTTACGGATTTGGTTCACAGAGCGCCGCTCGGACAGCCGCTCTTCCATATTCTCAATGACCCGAAGAACGGTCTGCCGCTCTTGGTCGCTCAGCCCGCCGACACTGATTTTTTCGACCTGGCTCCAGAAATCCCCGACCTGCTTGCGCAGGCCGCGACTGGCGGGGTGGCTTCGGTCAGGAATGCGCGCTTGTCCTCGGTGCTGGGGGAGCGCCGCACAAACCCCGCATGCTCCAAGCGCCGAGTCATGCAGCACTCATCGACCACGTTCCACCCGGCACGTCGTTGGTTTAGTTGCTCGACGCAAGAACTGATATGTAGGTCATTTTGTCAAGGGGGGCAGGGTGAAGCGGCGGCCGGGAGTTTCCCCACCGAAAGCGCCCTCCTGCCAGGCACTTTCACACACCGAGCTATCTGGTAGCTTCCCGCTATTTCCCAACGATTTTCGTCATTAACGATGAATAAACGATGGTTTGGTGCCCACGGGGACGTGGAAATGCGCGCTGCTCGACGTGCCATACGGCGGAGCCAAGGGTGGCGTGGCACCGAACGGGGTTGTCCGGGCGTGCATTCGATGAGCGGGGCGTGCACGGGTTTGATTTTACGTTTTTGCGCGCCCACGAGTGCATCGTTGATTCGCGCAATGGGCGGCAACGATGTGGTGCAAAACGGCGGTCATCGAGGCGTACGCGACGGCGATCAGTAAAGTGATGCAATTGATGGAAAGCGTTGTAGTTGATCGAGTCTTGCCGATCAGCCTGAATAGATATGCGGTGCCAGCCCTGCCTAGTGCATGTCCTTTTGCAAGTCAAGGCGTTGCGGCAGTTGTTGATCGGTCGTCGCTACCTGGGCACTTCGGATAACACGGCGATGGTGTTGGCGAGCTTGCCGATTCCGTCGATCTCTGTGACAACGGTATGTCCGTCGCGTAGGTGTTGCGCATGTCCCACTCCGCCGGGCGTGCCGGTGGCAATGACGTCTCTGGGGTTGAGTGTAATGACCACGGAGATGTATTCGCGACCAGCTGCGCTGGATTGAATACGAGGTCGGATGTGCTGGCGTGTTGTTTGAGTTCACCGTTGACTGTGGTGCGCAGGTCACCGAAGCCGAATTCGTCGGTTGTCACCAGTACCGGTCCGAACGGAGTGCTGGCTTCGAAAGTCTTGCCTTGCAACCACTCTTCAGTGCGATTCGGGTAGTCGCGCATGGTCAGGTCGTTGAGTACTGAGTATCCGGCGATTGCTTGTGCTGCCGTGGAGTAGTCCGCCCGGCGGACTGTTTGCCGACAATGACCGCGAGTTCGCCTTCCCAATCGAGAGCGTGCGCAGCGTAGTCGGGCACCTCGATCGAATCATAGGGGCCGGTAATTGCTTCGGGATACTTTGCGAAAAGAGTGGGAAATTCGGGTAGGTCGCCTCCCATCTCCGTGATGTGCTCTCGATAGTTCAAACCGACGCAGATGATCTTCCCGGGATGGGGCACGACGGGTGCCCAGTCGGCGCTATGGAGATCGTGCGCCTCAATGCCGGCATTGCTCAGCCTCGCGTAGTCAGGGTGGCTGAGCAACGCTCCCACGTCTGGTACTCCACGGAGTTCGATGCCGACTCCGTCTTCGGTGACGCGCCCGGCGATCGTGCCGGTGGGCGTCCGTAGTGTCGCCAGTCTCATCGGGGCCGTTCCTCGGCGAATGTGCGGGAATCCGTTTCAAATCTGCAACGCATCCTGTTGCCGCAAGTATCCGCCTCATGTGCGACTTGGATGTTGTCATCTTGCACAGCGATCTGGTTTTGACGTAGTCACGGATGACATCGACAGCAGGGGGAGGTCGCGCCGATCGTGGTGACAGCGCAGGCTCGCCACCCCGACGACGGTGTTCGGCAATCCTGGGTCTACTGAGCGAACGTTTCTGAAGAACTTTTCCGACGACTTCACCTATGTCCTGGGACTGCAGGAGGCGTCGGTACTGGCGATGGCCGACGGGTTTGTGTAGTCCACCGGCGGGGCCGCCTCGGTCAACGTGCACTCCATTGTGGGGATGGGGTAACGCGATGGGCAGCCTTGCGGCGGCGTACAAGCGCAACATCCCCTGATCGTCACAGCCGGTCAGCAGACCCGCGAAATAGTGTTGTGCTAACCGTATTTGGCCAACGGCGATGAAAACCTGGTGCCGTTGCCGTGGGTGAAGTGGGCAACTTCCCACATCATCGCACCGCCGTGAGGGTTGATGAAGCTGGTTTCGTGTGCATCGGCGTATCCCTATGACCGCACTGTCTTCGTTGGTCTTTAAGCTTCCCGGTGTCGCGGAGCGGCGTCATCAACGTTCACCTCCAAAACACCACCCAGCTGGTAATCCTTGGTACCGGCGAGCGCCCAGCGGCAGTGGGCGCGATAGCGATGCCGTCAAAATATCGGTGGGCAAAGCTGTGTACGGCAGGACCCCGTGCATCACGGCGGCCCGCCGAGCCGCCGCCGTTGAGGCAACGGTCGTTTAGCATGAAACATGTTGTACCGATTGCGGTTAGAGCGATCGAGACGGACCGCGGCGCAACGGAGCCGGGTATGGCTTCCCGCTACCAAGTAGGGTGCGGCCCCTGCGGGCCCCCATATCAGATGGCGGCTGGCGCTGAAGACACCGACACCCCCAACCCGCCATGCTCAAAGCGGTACGGGTCACACAACGAGGGGTGGGACATGCCCGAATCACAGCCGACGAAACGGCAACAGGAGGAACCGGCCTGTGGTTCGTGCAGGCGCGTGGGCCTGACTACGCCGCTGCGCGTCCTTGGCGGTGCCCGCGCGGCGGTTCAGACGGTGGCGCATGCCGCGATGGTGCAGGTGAACGAGGTGGCGATGTTGATGTCGGTAGCCGCAATGACACCGCTACGCCTGGTCGGCGGCGGCTTCGAGCCCGCAAGCCGTCTGTCGCCGCACATCAAGGCCCGCCCAGCACCCACGACAAATCCCGTGCTGCTCGTCCACGGGCTCGGCGGCACCAAGTCAAGCTGGTCCGTGGTCGCCCAAACCCTAAGCGCCCGAGGCCTGACCGTCGACGCCATAACCTATGCGCCACTCGGAACCTCGGTGGAACAGCTCGCTGACCAACTTGTCGCGGAGGTGCAGAGGATCTTGTCCCGAACCGGAGCAGACAAGGTGCATCTGGTCGGACATAGCCTCGGCGGGGTCGTCATCGCGCAGGCCATTGCGGACGGTGGCCTAGACGGGCTGGTCGACACGGTCGTCACCCTCGGCTCGCCGTTCGGCGGCTCGCCCTGGGCGGGCCTGCTCCCGTTTGTGGAGATCGTCCGGGCGCTGCGGCCAGGTTCGCCACTGTTGCGGCGCCTCGCCTCCGCGCCGGTGCCTGACGGCGTGCGGTGGCTGGCTGTGACGGCAGCACTCGACATCATCGTGCCGGGAATGCGGTCGGTGCCGACCCACGCTCAGGTGGAGACCATCACGGTCAACGGCGTCGGCCATCTCGGGATGCTGCTAAGTCGCCAGGTTATCGGCTGCATAACCGCCGCGTTGTCCGCATCAGAGTCAGCCGCCGCGGCAGACTCGTCGATGCGTCTGTTGCAAAGGGCCTCTTGACAATCCGCGGCGGCGTCCGCTGCAGCTGCCGCTCGACGATGCGGGCGCCCGCCATCAGGGCGCCGGGCGCGGGGCCAGCGTGTGCCAGATGAACTGCTTGCAGACCTCCTGAGCGGTGTCGAGGTCGACCGCGCCGGGATTGACTAGGAACTGACTGCCGGTTCCGCGCATCATGCCGACCAGCGCGGTGGCCACCCCTTCGGCGTCGACGTCGGCCCTGATTGTCTGGCTGCGCTGGCCTGCCCGCACGATGGTCTGGAGGCCTGTGCGAAACGTGGCATCGATGCTTATGAATACCGGGCGCAATTCCGCATCCTCGGTCAGTCCCGCGCTGCACAGCACGAAATACGCGCGCGCCTCCTCGTTTCGGGACATCCACGCGAAGTAGGCCTCGACCACAGCAACCAAGGCTTCCAGTTCGTGCCCACCGTCATTGGCCTCGGCGACGAAAAGGAATTCATGCAGATTGCGCCGGATCAAACGGTCAGCCAGCGCAGCCTTGGAGCCGAAGTGGTGGGTGATCAGGCGGGGGCTGTATCCGGCCTCCTGCGAGATGTCGGCGAGGGAGGTTCGGTCGACGCCGCGGCGAGCGAACAGCCGGGCGGCGGCGTCCAGCAACGCGTCTTCCGCCTGGTTTCGCCGTTGCCGTTGACTGCGCCGCGCCGCGCGTGCCGACGGCGCCGACCTGGTTGAGCCCTCTGGGCGTGCTACAGGGGTCATGGTCATAGCCTAAGTCTTTGCGGGCATGGCTGCACCGGCTGCAGCCGGCCTCAGCTGCACTTTTGCAGCTGGCCGGGCACACAGATTCCGGCTGGCAAGCAAACGTACTTCAGCGATATGCAGCGGTGTTGGGCGTTAGCGATGACGACGTCGCCTGGGTTGGACCGCGAATGTGGGAACCACGCGCAATCAACCATCTCGAAAGGAATCAATCGATGGCGGAGATAACCCGCCCGGGACCGTTGGCCGGGGTGCGGCCGATCGATTTCGCGACCGTAGTGATGGGCCCGTCTGCCGCGCTGATCTTCGCTGATTTGGGCGCGGATGTGATGCCCCTCAGCAAGCTGTCAGAGGACCCGCCAGTGCAGGAACAACTCATCGAAGCCGTCGAAAAGACCTACGGCTCTTACTCATACGCCCAACCCAGCGAGGAACGCGACGCAAGCAACTCGCCGTGCTAACCGCACTACCCGGTGTCAACCGCCACAACAACAACGAGAACAAAGGAATTACTTATGACTAACGACAACATCTTCTCAGGTTTAAAGGTGGTCGATTTCGCGAGCTTCATCGCGGGTCCCGCCGCCGCCGTGATCTTGTCCGACTTTGGCGCCGACGTTATCAAAGTGGAGCCGCCGTCCGGCGACATGTGGAGAATTGGGCACAAGCTCCCGCCGCAGCCGCAATCGGAAGACGCCTATCCCTTCCACATGGCCAATCGCAACAAGCGCGGAATCGCGCTGGATCTGAAATCTCCCGGCGCTCAGCCGGTTCTCGAGCGGCTGGTCAAGTGGGCCGACGTCTTCATCGTCAACACACCGCATCCCGCACGGAAGCGCCTGAAGCTCGAATATGACGATGTCGCGCAGTGGAATCCGCGTCTGATCTATGCTGATCTCACCGGCTTTGGCGAAAAAGGTCCCGACGCCGATCTTCCGGGATTCGACATCACGGCCTACTGGGCGCGAAGCGGGTTGTTGTCCATGACGCGCGACTCCGGCGCGCCGCCGACCTGGCCGGCGAGCGGTAGCGGTGACAATGCGACCGCGACGGGCCTGTACGCCGCGATTGTGACGGCGCTATATCGTCGTGAGCGCACCGGCGAAGGCTCCTATGTCACGACGTCGCTCCTCGCCGAAGGTGTCTGGTCGGCAAGCGTTTTCATCCAGGCCGCGCTGAGCGAGGCGAAATTCTTTGGGCTGCACGACCGAACGCATCCCGCCAATGCGGCTCTTAATGTGTATCGAGCTTCGGACGGCACCTGGTTCCTTCTTGTCATCACGCCCGACAAGTTGGCCGCCGTGGCGAAAGCAATCGGCCGTGAGGATCTCCTGACTGATCCGCGGTTCTCCGAGCCGGCAAAGCTGACGCAAAACATGCCGCAGCTGACCGCCATTCTCGATGATGTCTTCGGCTCGCAACCGATGCCGCATTGGCACGAAGTCTTCAAGGGCGTCCACGTCACGTTCGGCGCCGTGCGGGATCCGCAGGAAGTAGTCGCCGATCCGCAGCTGCGGTTGAATGACATCGTCGTTCCGCTCGAAGGCGCCGGAGAGAATCTGAAATTGACTGTCAGCAGTCCGATACAGGTGCATGGTGTCACCAAGGTCCCGGCCCGGCGTGCCAATGAAATCGGCGAACACAACGAAGAGGTGTTAGCAGACCTGGGGTTCGACGCAAAGGAGATTGACGGCTTGCGCGCGAGCGGCGTCGTCCCGGGGCATTTCGAAGAGGCAGCCAAGAAAAGCCGCCCTGCGTGATCGAGGCGCTGCGGTCACACGACGATGGGCTTGGGTGTGGTCCATTCAGAATCGATCGAGCGACTAGCCGCGGTGTCCGATACTGCGGCGCCGGTGACCGGAGCTGAGTTTCGTTGCCGGCGATCGAACACTAAAGGAGGCGGTGGCGAGCCATGAGCGACGGCGTTGATGAACTCCCCATCACCGACGAGCGTGGTCGCGTGCGACCCGATGAATTCGTCGTCAGCGGGCAGCTCTATGCCGAGTATCGGCGGCTCATCGCCGAGCAGGCCGCTTTGCGCCGGCTGGCCGCATTGGTCGCGCGGGGCGTTGACCCCATGGAGGTCTTTGGCGCAGTGGCCGAGGAGATGCGTCGATGCGTGCCCGCCGACACCGCCGGATTGTGGCGCTTCGAGTCGGACGGCGCGATTACGCTCGTGGCGGCCGCTGCCCATCCCGCCGCGCTGGCAGTGTGGCCGGTGGGCACCCGATTCCCGGTGGCTGGCAACACCCTGGCAACGCGGGTGCAGCGCACCGGCCGGCCCGCGCGGATCGACAACTACGACAATGTCACCGGGCCGATCGCCGCTCGCGTGCGTGCGGTCGGTGTGAGCGCGGCGGTGGGGGTGCCGATCTTCGTTGATGGGCACGTGCGTGGCCTGGCTGCTGTCGGCTCGATGCAGCGCGCTGCGATGCCCGCCGACACCGAGGTCCGCATTACCCGCTTCGCCGAGCTGAGCGCCTCGGCTGTCGTCGCGGGGTATCGCGACGAACAGAAACGGCAGCTACTCGCCGAGGCGTCACGACGGTTGCATCGGGCCGCCGATCATGAGCGCCGGCGCATTGAACGCGATCTGCACGACGGCGTGCAGCAACACCTGGTCACCCTGGCGCTGTACGCTCGGGCCGCGGAAGAGTCGGCGCCCGCCGAACTCGGTGATCTCAAAGGCCAATTGTCGCGCATCGCTTCGGGTTTGGCCGACGTCTCCCTGGAGCTGCAGGAAATCTCGCGCGGCATCCCCCCGGCCATTCTTGCAGACGGCGGACTGCCCACCGCGATTCAGCAGTTGGCCCGCCGCTCACCGGTCCCGGTGCAGCTTGACGTTGCCATCAGCCAACGGCTGCCTGAGCCCGTCGAGATCGCCACCTACTACTTGGTGGCTGAAGCGCTGACCAACACCGCCAAACACGCCCACGCGTCCATCGTCGACGTCCAACTCGACGCCGACGACATCGACGCCGGGGATCCGGTGCTGCGGGTGTGGGTGCGCGATGACGGGCGCGGTGGCGCCGACCCCCACGGCGGATCCGGGCTGGCCGGGCTCAACGACCGGGTGGAAGCCCTCGGCGGGCGCCTGAGGCTACACAGCCCACCCGGCGCCGGCACCACCCTGCGCGCCGAACTCCCACTACACCAGGCCCCTCCGCCACGGTGGTGGTTTGGGTGCACATGCGATTCCTAGGCCCGACCATCGCTGACTGATTAAAACGGCCCCAGCCATGATGGCGGAATTGACGAGTGGTCGGAACCTGCCTGATTCGTTAGCCGTCAGATGTTGTGCATGCCGGTAACCACGAGTAAGACACCGAATGCGCCGACGACAACGGCGAGGATGTTCTGGCGGCGCGCGCTTATCCAATCGTGCAGCCGCAGCACGGCGGCCAGCGTCTTCGCCGGCATTGCGAGATAGCTGATGAGTGGGATCTCAGCGACCGTAAACGCCACGAGGGTGAACATGAGGGCCGCGCTGACTTGCGCAGTGGCAGCTGCTTGCGACGCCAGAATCGCGATGATCGCGGCCAGGTACTCAACGGGCGGCGTCGCCCATCCGACGCCCGCGACAAACGCCACCGCGAGTGATCCGCCTTCAAGCTGCCGGCGGATTGACAGTCGGCTGGATCCCGTCCGTGTGTTCGGCTCGAGCACCAGGACCGAGGGTTCACCGCCGGTCACCGGCACGGGCGCGCGCTGGTGCACCCAGAAGCGCGCCGCGATCAGGCCGGCGATCAGCGCCGCGAGCACACCGATCGCAATCTGTATGTGCGCAACAGTCGGGCTGCTGACGGCCGAAAGCAGGACTCGCATAACGGAAAGCATGAGACCGCGTAGACAAACCACCAGAACCAACGCCGCGGCGATGCCGGCTGCCATGCCGCCGAGCCAGAAGGCAAGCAGATTGACCATGGGTCGTGGCCGCGAAACCAACAGCGCCACGATGCCGATCCGAACCGGGTCGATCGCCGCTATGAGTGACAGCACGAGAACTGCGCTCCACATAGCCGACACCTAGCCCGCAACGAATGCTGCAATGCTGACGCAAAATTGATGCAGCAGTGGATGACTCGCCAATCTATTTCCTCCGTCCAGAAGTCGTGATGTTCGGCGGGGAGTAGGACCGCTGCTGGGCCGGCGGTGCTGATGGGCGGCGGGGTTCGTTCATCGGGAGCTTCTTGTGCAGCCACGCAAGCAATCTGGTTGACCACCAATTGAACCGGCCCATGACATGCATGAACGCTGGAACGAGCAGCATGCGCACAAGCGTTGCGTCCCCCAGCACTGCCAGCGTCAACCCGAGACCGAACATGCGCATAAACGACACCTTGGCGGTGATCATTGCGGCGAACGAGATTGACATGATCAGTGCGGCGGCGGTGATCACCCGACCGGTGTGGGCCACGCCGAGCGCCACACTTTCGTCGTTGGCGGCCGCCGTGCGGTTGGATAGCAGCCAATATTCGTGGATCCGCGACATCAGGATTACCTCGTAGTCCATCGACAACCCGAACGCTATGCAGAACAGCAGCGCGGGCATGGTGACCACGAGCGTGCCGGTGGCGGTGGTACCCAATGCGCCGAGGTGCCCGTCCTGGAATATCCACACGAGTGCGCCGAAAGCGGCGGTCAACGATAAGATGCTGAGCGTCAACGACTTCACCGGCAACACCACGCTGCCGGTCAACACGAACAAGAGCACGAACGTGATCGCGGCAATGATCGCGAGGACGATGGGCAGCCGCGAGGTGACGGCGTGGGCGGTGTCGCTGTTGCTCGGCGCGCTCCCCGTCAATAGCGGGTGCCGCCCTCCGGGACCGGGCACGGCCTGCAGACCGTCAAGCTGCGTCTGGGAGGCCTGCGAGTACAGCGGTGCGCTGCTGGTTACGGTCAGAAACGCACTGCCGTCCCTGAGCGCGGTTGCGGCCGACGGCGGTCCGACACGCGCACCGGCGACGAATGTGCCAGCCGGTGAGGAGACTGACTCCACATCGGCCACCCGTGAAAGCTGGGCTGCGTAGTCATCCAGATCGGCTGGAGTGATTCCGGATACATCCGGGATGACGACGGTCACGTTCGTCGCCGGGTCGCCGGCGAAATCGGTGCGCAGCTGATCGCCGACCTGTCGCGACGAGGCCGATACTGGCAATACACGATCGTCGGGCAGGCCCCACTTAGCGCTCAAGAACGGTATCCCGAGTGCGCCCAGCAGCGCGACAATCACGAGCAGGATCGGAATGGCGTGGCTCATAACGAATTTGGCTAAGCGGTAGAAAAATGTCCGCTCGACCGGGCGATGGACGGGCTCCGGCCGCCGCCGCAGGCGTCGTACCAGCCGGCGCACGTCCAAAGAGTCCAATCGTTTGTCGAGCAGCGCGATGACTGCTGGCGTCACCACGATCGCGGCGACGGCAACGAACGCCACCGTCGCAATACCGGCGTAGGCGAAGGACTTCAGGAAGTACATCGGAAACAGCACCATCGCCGACATCGACATCGCGACCGTCGCGGCCGAAAACAGCACGGTGCGCCCCGCGGTGCCCATCGCGTGGATTAGGGCCTCGTCGCGCCCGGCGCCGTTGGCAAGCTCGTCACGGAACCGGCTGACGATCAGCAGCGTGTAGTCGATCGCCAACGCCATGCCCATCGCGACGCACAGATTCAGCGCGAAGATCGACACGTCCGTCGCCAACGCGATCGCGCGCAGCATGGCCATCGAACCGAAGATCGCGAAGCCGCCGACCGCCATCGGCAGCGCTGCCGCCACCAACCCGCCGAATACCCACACCAACGCCACGAAGGCCAGCGGGATCGCGATGAATTTCATTACTTTCAAATCGTTTTGGGTCTGGAGGTTGATCTGGGCGCCGGTCATCGCCTCGCCGCCGGCGCGCACGGTCACACCGTCACGGTCGTGTACCAATTCGTCGCTCAGCGTCTCGGCGTGCTTCGGCGCGGCGTTCTGACCGCCGATGATGCCCGCGACGATCAACCCGGTGTTGCCATCCTCACTGACCAGCGACCCCGACGCGGCCATCGGTGCCGTCCATGGCGAGATCACTTGTGCGACATAAGGCGAGTTGTGCAGCTCACGCACAATGTCGGTGCCGACCGCCCGGGTGGCACCGCTCTGTGCGCCGTCAGTGGAGCTGACGGTGATCAGCAACTGCATGTCACCCTGATCGAACTTGCCGGCCAACAGCTGGGCGGCGTGCGCGGACTCGGAGGTCGGATCCTCGAAGCCGCCCGCCGACAGGTTGTTCGCCACCGGGAGGCCGAACACCGCAGCGCCGAGCATGACAAACAGCGCGATCGCGATGATGCGCCGCGGCGCACGAATGGCCAGCCGAGCAATTCCCTCTAACACGTTTCCTCCGACTGGATCCCGCGACCTGTGCTTCCCCACGATGGGTGTTTCGTGCGGCATGGTTGAAGCGACCGGCGGTCGATCTGGTTCAGAACCGAACGACCGCGCCCTCGATGGTGAGCCCCGGCCCGAACGTCAACAGCACCCCGTAGTCTCCGCGGCGGGGCTTGTCGACGCGCAGAATGTTTTCGAGCACCAGTAGCACCGTGGCGGAGGCGCAGTTGCCGGCGTTGGCCAGGACATCCCAGCTGGCGCGCAGTTGGCTTGGCCGCAGCGCCAACTGTTTTCCCAGCACCCGTAAGATCTTCGGACCGCCGGGGTGAATTCCCCAGTGAGTGACATCGGCAGCGGACAGTCCCAGCGGTTGCAGGAGCTTGACGAGGAAACCGTCGATGTTTTCCTGGAGCACCGCCGGTACGCCGGTGGCCAGCGTCATCCAAAACGACTGGTTGCCGACGTTCAAGCTCATCATGGTGTGCTGGTCGTAGAGCTGCTCGGTGTGGGTGCGCAGGAACTGGATCCCTGTGCCCTCGGGCGCCGACCCCATCAGCATCGACACGCTGGCATCGCCGAACAGCGCCTGGGTGATCAGCGATTCCATCGGATCTTCGCCAGGCATCGGACTGTTGCGGACGTGGGCCGAACTGAGCTCGGTGCAGTTGCAGATCACCAGCTCGTCGGGCCTGGCGGCCACGCTGTCCATGGCGACCTTGATCACGTTCAGTGCCGCATAGCAGCCCATGTGGCCGATGAAGGTGCGCCGCAGATCCGAGCGCAGCCCGAGCTCTTTGGCAATGAGCAGATCGGGCCCCGGATTGACGTAGCCCGTCGAACACGCCATGACGAAGCTGCCGATGCGGCTGGTGTCGAGTCCCCCGATCGTTTGCTTGATCGAACGCGAGGCCACGTCCATGACCGCCTCGGCATGCGCGGCCATCCGGTCGCCGGTAAGCATGGCACAGACTTGCGGCAGCATGTCGGGGTCCCACATGATGTGGCGCTTCTGCACCCCGGTCGACTCGAGAATTCGCTTCGCGAATGGAACCGGCGGGGACATGTGCTGAAACAAGCGTTCCCAGCTCTCCTGCATCGTGACCTCAAAGGGCGGATGCGCCGACGAGAGTCCAAGAACAGTAGGCCGCAACCGCTGCGGGCTAGCCGTCAGCTGCCCTGGCGAGGGTGCGCCCCCCGAGGGTGCGTCAATGGTGGTGTCTGTCCGATACATGGCCATCGTTTCCCCTATTGCTCTGTGGTGACCGACGACGTGTTGGCCGCCCGCCGTGCAAACTTCGCGCGCGCGTGGCGCAGTTCTCCGTGAGCCGCCTCGACCAGCAGCCTCGCCGCGGAGACCTTCTTGGGCGGCGACAGCGTGCCCGACAGCCACTGGGTGCGCGCCTCGCGCCGTCGGAGCTTTCCGCTGCTGGTACGCGGCAGCGTGCCCGGTGCCAGCAACGCCACATGGGCTGGCTGGATCCGCGTGTGCTCCTGGACTCGCGACGCCACGTCGTCGGCCAGGGTCGAGGGGGCGTCCGGAGTGGTCTCGACGAGCATGGCCAGCGCCTCGTCATCCTCGCCGGCGGGGACGAAGCCCACCGCGACCGCGCATCCGGTACGCACCCCGGGCAGCCCATCCAGCGCTGCCTCGAACTCCTCGGGTGCGTGGTTGGCGCCGCGCACGACGACGATGTCCTTGTGCCGTCCACACAAATAGAGCTCGCCGTCGTGGGTGAAGCCGAGGTCGCCCGAGTCCAGCCAGCCGTTGTGGATCGCCTGATCGGTCAGGTCGGTTCGGCCGAAGTAGCCGGTCATGACGCTGGGCCCGCGAACGAAGACGTGACCGACGCGGCCGGGGGGCAACGACACCCCGGCCGTGTCGCGGATCTCTACCTCCACACCGGCCAGCGGGCGGCCGACGCTTACCAGCTCTTTGCTTCCAGGCGCCGCGACGCCGTCCAGAGCCAATTTGTCGGCGTCCACGCCAAGGGTGCGAGACGAGGTGCCTGCCGGCTTGAACGTCACGCCCAACGAGGCCTCTGCCATCCCGTAGCACGGTGTGAGCGCCGACGGGCGCAGGCCCCAGCGCGCGAATCGCTCATCGAATCGCCGCTGCACCGCGGCGCTGACCGCCTCGGCTCCATTGAGCGAGACCCTCCATGAGGACAGGTCGACGCCCTCGAGTTCCTCGTCGCGGATACGCTTCAGGCACAGGTTGAAGGCGAAGTTGGGTGCCGCCGTGACGGTGCCCCGGTGTCGTGAGATGGCGCGAAGCCACGCAGCCGGGACCGCGACGAACAGCTCAGGCGGAAGTAGCACGAGCGGGGCAGGAACGTAGAACGCGGACAGTAGATTCCCGATCAAACCCATGTCGTGGTAGAGCGGCAGCCACGTGACGCCGACCTGGTTGGGCGCTCCCGCGTCGATGAGGTAGCGCTCGATCGCGGCGAGGTTGGACAGCAGATTGGCATGCGTCAGGGCCACCGGCTTGGGATCGTGCGTTGTGCCCGACGAGAATTGGATCAATGCCACGTCGCCGGCAGCGACCTCGACCTCGACCGAGTTGGTGCCGCCCAGGCTGGACGCGGTCACACAGCCCAGGCGCGGAGCTGAGATGTCAACGGCGACACCGAGAAACCGGCGGATGCGTTCGTCGGTCACCACCATGGCCGCATCCACCGCCTGGACCATGGCCGCGGTCTTGCGGTGGTACTCGTCGAGCCTGCCCAGCCGCACGGGCGGGTACAGCGGAACCGGGATGGCGCCCGCGCACAGCACGCCGAAGAAGCACTCCACGAACTCTGGGCAGGTCGGCAGCACGAGCGCGACGCGATCGCCCTTGCGCACCCCACGACTCCGCAGATCCGCGGCGATTGACAGCGCCTGTTCCCGGATGCGAGCCATCGGGACTTGCAGGTCTTGCTCTTTGCGGTTGACGAAGACCAGGTTCACGCCAGTCTGTGCGGCCGCGGCGAGCATATCGTTCAGCGTCTCGTGCTTCGGCTGGATCGCGGGAGCGCCTCTCACGGTCGCTCCTGAATGCGGCGGAGCACTAAAGTAGCTAGATCGCGAACGGTCCGCAGATCGTCCGCGTCCGCGTCGTCCAGGAGTATGCCGTAGCGCTCCTCAATTTTGAAGACGAGCGACATCACCTTGAGCGAATCCAGGCCCCTACTCTGCAGGGTCGCATCGTCGGTGAGGTCGACAGGTCCCACTTCCGCTACGACGAGGTCGATGATCTCCTGGGTCACAGCCTCAAGGGTGACGACGAAGTTTCTTGGCGACATGTCGTAAGTGTTGCGTGTCAGCCGTTCCGTGTCGGCAACACTGGCAAGCATTTGTGTTGGGTGCTAGCCATACCCGCAAGCCGCGAAGAGTCCCCGCACGAGCAGTGAAAGCCTTTGTAATAGAACGCTCGCAACCCGCAGTCGGGTGTTGGTTGGAGTTAATCGTTGACGTGATGGAATATTGACGGCGCTCGCGGGCAGGGGTTGTCATTGCAACTACGCTCACCCGTTGATCGCAAGACGAGAAGACAAGTCGCCCAGGCCTTTGTGTTCGAGCGCGCGACGCAGCGCCGCGCGGTACCAATCACCGTTGCGGAGCTTGAGGCGTGTTCCGTCATCATCGGCGCCAAGCGTTAGATCAGCAGGTCACTCCGTGGCCGCAAATCGCTACTGTTCACGATCGACGAGAGCCAAGGTGAACAGCATTCTGTCACAACGGCTTTTACTGGTCGCCGGGCATGCCGGAACCCAGGGAGTGCTAGCACCCAACGCATATGGTTGCCAGTGTTGCCGACACGGAACCGTTCGTACGCAACGATGTGAGACGCGAGATGCTCAAACCCCCCACCGAGAAGATGTGAAAACAATGGCAACGATCTTGGCCTACACTTCGCCCGCACTCGGCCATCTGTTCCCGTTCAACGCATTGCTCTTGGAATTGTCCGGCCGCGGCCACAAGATCCATCTGCGCACGGTGTCTGCGGGCGTGGAGATGGGGCGAAGGCTCGGTTTCACCACCGATACCATCGATCCGCGAATCGAGGCGATCGTCCACGATGACTGGAAGGCTTCAAATCCCCGTGCTGCGCTGAAGAGGGCGGTCGACGTGTTCTGCCGACGCGCTGCGTACGAAGTTGTTGACTTTACCAATGCGATCACGCGAACGCGCCCCGACGCATTGATCGTCGACGTCAATTGCTGGGGCGCCCAGTCGGTCGCCGACGCGCATGACATCCCATGGGCATGTTTCTCTCCCTACACGCCGCCTCTGCAATCACATGGAGTGCCGCCCTTCGGGCTGGGTCTGGGACCACTGCCCGGCGTGCTGGGCCGAGTCCGGGACGCCACGCTGCGGCCCATCGTGATGGGCATGCTGGAGAAGGCGGTGTTGCCGCTAGGCAACAACATTCGCGCGAGCGCCGGGGCGCCGCCGGTCGCGTCGGTAGACGAGTTTATGCGGCGGGCGCCGCTGATGCTGGTGGCAAGCGGGAAGCCGTTCGAGTATCCGCAGACAAATTGGGGCGACACCGTACAAATGATCGGTCCGTGCATGTTTGAACCCGCCATGGATACGGTTCCGGACTGGCTCACGGCGATTGACCGACCGATCGTTCTGGTCACAACGTCATCGCAACAGCAGGCTGATGCGAAGCTCGTCGCGACCGCCATTACCGCGCTCGCGGATGAGCCGGTACATGTGGTCGCGACACTGCCTGCCGGGCTACCGAGCGACGTCACACCCGGACCGAACGCGACGGTGTGCGAATTTGTGCCGCACGGCCCCGTATTGGACCGCGCGGTGTGTGCTGTAACCCACGGCGGGATGGGCGCGACCCAAAAGGCCCTCGCCCGCGGCGTTCCGGTGTGCGTGGTGCCGTTTGGGCGTGACCAATTCGAGGTCGCGCGGCGGGTTGAGGTGGCCGGCTGCGGCACCCGCTTGCCGGCGAAAAAGCTGACCGCAGCTCGGCTGTTGGCTGATGTTCGACAAGCGATAACCATGACCGACGGCGCGCGACAGGTGGCGGCGGGTTTCGCTGCGACCGGGGGCGTCGCCCGTGGCGCTGACCTCATCGAGCAACGTGTCCTCGGAACCGCGCTCAGCTTCGCTGGCAAGGACCTCGAGGGCGGTACCCGTCCTCGCTGAGGGCGTTGTCGGCCAACGGGTCCCCCGGCCTGGTTCAACAGATGCAGTCTGGCTCATGCCATCTGACCTATGGTCTTGTGGTGGTGCCGGTCGGATATGGTCAGGTCCGCGCGGCTACGCAGTTGCCGGTGTTGACGATGGTGTGCGGGCATTCGCAGTGTGACGTCAGCGGTGCTGACCCGCCTTGCTGAAGACTTGTATGCCGGTTGGTGGCAACATCTTTCGACGTTGAGCCCAAATATCGCTGTGCGTGAGTCTGGCGTAGTGGGAGTTCGGCGCGCACGGTTGCCGGCGCCGGTGAGCTGTGCAGCCACAGGTGCCCGCCGAGGGCGTCCACCCGGTCATTGAGCCCAGACCCGCCGGGATCGGCGATCATGCTGAAGCGTTGCCGGCCTTGTGAATGCTGTCCTCGTCGCTGCGGCCTGCCGAGCCAGCCTCAGCTGCTCTTATGCAGCTAGCCAGGGACAACAGATTCCGGCTGGCAAGCATACGTACTTCGCCGATATGCAGCGGTGTTGGGCGTTAGCGATGACGACATCGCCTGGGGTGCAGGGCGAAGCTGAAACCACGCGTAATCAACCATGTCGAAAGGAATTAATCGATGGCGGAGACAACCAGCGGAGGGCCGTTGGCCGGGGTGCGTCTGCTCGATTTCGCGTCGGTGGTGATGGCCCCGTCTGCGGCCCACACCGCCGACTTTCTCGCTGAGCTGGCCGCGGCGACGCCGACAGGAAGGAAGACAGCATGAGCAGCACCGAAGTATCGACCGAAGTACGTACCGAGCGGGTCGGTTCGAGCTTGCTGATCACCATCGACCGGCCCAAGGCGCGCAACGCGGTCAACGCCGCGGTGGCCGCCGGGGTGACCGCCGCGCTGGATGAGCTGGAAGCCGACGCCGGGCTGCGGGTTGGCGTGCTGACCGGCGCGGGCGGCACCTTCTGCACCGGTATGGACCTCAAGGCAGCCCTGAAGGGCGAGACCCCCGAGGTGCCCGGTCGCGGATTCGCCGGACTCACCGAGGCCCAGCTGAGCAAACCGCTGATCGCCGCGGTGGAGGGTTACGCCCTGGGTGGTGGATTCGAGCTGGCATTGGGTTGCGATTTGATCGTGGCCGCCGAGGACGCCAAGTTCGGCCTGCCCGAGGTCACGCGCGGGCTGATCGCAGCCGGTGGCGGCGTGATCCGGCTGCCCAAGCGGATCCCGTATCACCTGGCGATGGAGTTCCTACTGACCGGCCAGCCGGTCAGCGGGCGCCAGGGTGCGGAGCTGGGCGTCGTCAACCGGGTCACCGCCCCCGGCGAAGCCGTCGCTGTGGCGCTGAAGCTGGCCGAGCAGCTCACGCTGAACGCCCCGCTGGCGTTGACCGCGGTGAAGAAGATGGTGCGCGCCGCCGACGGTGTGCCGGAAGCCGACGCATTCGCGGTGCAGCGCAAGCTATTTGCCGACCTGATGGCCTCGGCCGACGTCCGCGAGGGCATGACCGCCTTCGCCGAGCGTCGCGCCCCGCAATGGAAAGGAAAGTGACATGAACTATGACGGCCTGCAGCGGGTGCAGTTCACCTCCGCGAGCCACATCCTGACCGATTTGTCCCTGGCTCCGGTCGAGCCGATTTTGAACTACCTGAAAGAGAGCACGAAATGACACAGCAATTCCGCACCGCAGCCGTGATCGGGGCGGGCACCATCGGGTTGTCCTGGGCGGCGCTGTTCGCCGCGTACGGGCTGACCGTGCGGATCAGCGACCCCCGCGCAGATCTGGCCGATGCCATCGCCGAGGCATTGGACCAGTTCGGTCCGCAGTTGGCCTCCCAGGGGTTGAACGTCGACGGGTTGGCCAAGCGGGTGCATGTGGCAAGCGATGCTAGCGATGCGGCACGCGACGCCGACGTCGTGCAGGAAAACGGTCCCGAGAACGTCGAATTCAAAAAGGATTTGTTCGCGACGCTGGTGCGCGACGCTCCGAAACATGCGTTGTTGGCTAGCTCCTCCTCGGCGATCCCGTCCAGCGCGTTCACCTCGGAGATCGAGGACGCCGGCCGCATCCTGATCGGTCACCCGTTCAACCCGCCGCACCTGATTCCGCTTGTCGAAATCGTGCCCGGCAAGCGCACCAGCGAGGACGCCGTGGCCACCGCGGTGGACTTCTACACCTTCCTGGGGCGCACCCCGGTCGTCGAGCGCAAGGAAATGCCCGGGTTCGTCGGCAACCGGTTGCAGAACGCGCTCAATCGCGAAGCCAGCTACCTCGTCCAGCAGGGCGTGATCACCCCCGAAGACCTCGACAAGGTGGTCACCAACTCGCTCGGCATTCGCTACGCCACCATCGGGCCGTTCCTCAGCGGACACCTGGGCGGGGGCCCCGGCGGCTACCGCCACATCGCCGAACACATTGGCAAAGAGATGGACAAGATGCAGCTCGGCGAAGTCACCCAAGACCCGGAGGTGCGGGAACGGCTCATCGAAGCCGTGGAGAAGACCTACGGGGCTTACTCGTACGACCAGCTCTCCGAGGAACGCGACCGCAAGCAACTCGCCGTGTTAACCGCACTGGCCAGTGTCAACCACGGCAAGAAAGAGAAGTGATATGACCACCACCGTAAACGGCGTCGGAACTGGGCTTGTCGGCGACTTCTACAACTACGAGACGCTGCTCTCCGAGGAAGAACACAAGATCCTGCTCAAGGCCCGGACCTTCCTGCGCGACGAGATCAAGCCGCTGGTGAACGAATACTGGGCCAAGGGCGAGTTCCCGTTCGAGCTAGTCGACAAGTTCGCCACAAGTGGGCTGGGCGGGCTGGCCTACGAGGGCTACGGCGAGCACAAACCGGCGGCCAGCAACCTGCTCAGCGGCATGATTGCGGTCGAGCTGGCCCGCGTCGACCCGTCGGTGTCGGTGTTCTTCGGTGTCCACAATGGGTTGGCGGGCGACTCGATCTATGAAGGAGGCAGCCAGGAGCAGCGCGACAGGTTCCTACCCGCGATGACCGCGTTCCAAAAGGTCGGCGCGTTCGGGTTGACCGAGCCGCTGAGCGGCTCCGATGCCTCCGGCGGCTTGCGCACCACCGCCAAGCGCGAGGGGGACACCTGGGTGCTCAACGGCGCCAAGCGCTGGATTGGCAACGCCACCTTCGCCGACTACGTGGTGGTCTATGCCCGCGACCTCGACGACAACAACGTGAAAGGGTTCGTCGTGGAGAAGGGCACCCCGGGGTTCAGCCCGGTGAAGATCGAGAACAAGGTCTCGTTGCGCATCGTGCAGAACGCCGAGATCACCTTGACCGATGTGCGGGTGCCCGAGGCCAACCGGCTGCAAAACATCCACTCCTTCAAGGACGTCGCCAAGATCCTGCGCTTCACCCGCACTGCGGTGAGCTGGATGGCGGTGGGCGTGATGGTCGGCGCCTACGAACACGCCCTGGATTACGCCAAGAAGCGTGAGCAGTTCGGCAAACCGATTGCCAAGTTTCAGATGATCCAGGACCTGCTCGTCAAGAGCCTGGCCAACATCACCGCGTCATGGGGCATGGTGGCGCAGCTGGCCCGGCAACAAGACGCCGGCATCTTTGATGACGCCCAGGCCGCCCTGGCCAAGTTGTATGCCACCGCCCGGATGCGCGAGGTGGTGACCTGGTCACGCGAGATCTGCGGCGGCAACGGGATCGTGCTCGACTACGACGTCGCGCGGTACATGGCGGACTCGGAAGCCATCTACTCCTTCGAGGGCACGTACCAGATGCAAACACTCATCGTCGGCAAAGCGATCACCGGGCACAGCGCCTTCGTGTGAGCCGATCAGGACCGGTCCCGGCATCGACGCCGGGGCCGGTTCTGCGCTCGTCTACTGAATTCTCCGTCAACGCCACAGCCGGCTGTATCGCCCAACGTTGTTGTGGGCCAGAACGGTTACCCGCGGACCGGGCCCCAAGTAGCCGGCCGGCGCCGGGCTCCTGTCGTCGGTCCAACGCTTCATCCCGACATCGCAATGATCGCTGCCGGCCACACTTGGGGGCGGTGTCGGACCCGCGGAACGCGACCTGCCTCAGGCTAACCGAGAACCAGAAATTAATGCCTCACAATCAGCGAAGAAGGTGCGTTATCGAATGAGAACCGAAGGCGGTGACCCAAAAGTCTTCCCCCAAGGCCGAATTGGGCATACCACGGCCGGAGGCCGATGCGTCCGTGTGCAGGATTCACTAGATGTGGCGGCAGTCGGCGGGTGGCAACCGAACCGTCCGCCCCGTCGCCATCGCCGTTGAAGCGCGGGCCACGATGCACGTCACAGACGATCTGCTCAGATTGTCGTCGGCGGCGGTTCCGCTCATCGCATCGGTGGTCACCGGTACGTTTCTGTTCGTCAATCGCAGCGGCCGGCGTATCGAGCGGCTCAGGGCTCTGGTTGAAGTTCATACGAGTCTGCCTGCGCACCTCAATCCGAATCATGCTCTGCAGCGCGCGATTCTCTGGCAGCTGTGGGAGGTAGAGCTATGGGTGTCGCCGTGGTTTCGGTTGGTGAAACTGTACCTGTACCTGACGGGCGGGCTGTTCTTGTTGCTCTGCGTGGAAGGCACCTTCCCAAAAGCCTTGGGAATTCCCGACGATTTGGTCGCCGCGATACGCTGGATCTGCGTCGGTCTGACCGTCGTCGGCCCCATTCCGCCGTACGCCGCCTACCGACGGCACAGGCGTAAAACGACACTTCCCTACCGGGAGGCCATTAAGAACTTGGACTCCATGGATGGGCGGGAGCGCGGACCCATCGAGTGGCGCGGGGGCGCCGACTCGAACCAGCTGGAACGAAGCGTGATCGCAGAGACGATTGAGTCTTTCGACGCCACCCTCAATGGGCGTGCAACGGCTAAGCCGGCTGAGTCATCGGCGAAACAGGCCACAAATGATGGCGTTGCCGACTCGACCGAGCGTGCGTAGGGGACACAGCTTCAGTGGCTCCGCGGGCGACAAGCTGCCCTACCTGCGCTCGATCGACCCGCAGCTGCGCCGCCGGGGAATCGTTGCGCTGCTGCGTCGATGCGGATCCGCGAAATCCACGTTGCCGCGCATCATCGCGGTGCACCTATGCCGGCGTTTGATACTGCAGACGGTGTAGGTGAGCATAGACGCCGTCGAGCGCCAATAATTGCTCGTGCGTGCCGTCTTCGGCGACTACACCGTCCTTGATGACGATGATCTTGTCGACGTTGCGTAGCGTACTGAGGCGATGGGCGACGGTGATGACGGTGCGGCCCTTCATGAGCCGCTCGAGGGCCTCGATCACAAGGTGTTCTGACTCAGAATCGAGCGCCGCTGTGGGCTCGTCGAGGATCAGGATGGGGTTGTCGCGGATCAGGGCCCGGGCGATCCCAATGCGCTGGCGTTGACCACCCGAGAGCGTAAGGCCTCGGTCGCCGATCAGGCTGTCGTAGCCCCCAGGCATGCGGGTGATGAACTCGTGGGCGCAGGCGCTTTTGGCCGCTTCCACGATTTCCTTCTCGGTGGCATCCGGTCGCCCGAAGACGATGTTCTCTCGCACCGTCCCGCGCAGCAGCACGGTGTCCTGCAGCACGAAGCCGATCTGGGATCGAAGTCCGCGGAGCTTGTAGTCGCGGATGTCCACACCGTCGATGGTGATGCGGCCGGCGTCAGGGTCGCGGAAGCGCGCGATGTGGCTGATGATTGTGGACTTGCCGCTCCCGGTGGGACCGACGACGCCCACCATCTGGCCAGGCTTGATCGCGAAGGTGATGTCGCGTAGCACCGGTACCGCGGGGTCATAGCCGAACCGCACATGCTCGAAGGCAATCTCGCCGCGAAACCGTGGGGGATTCTTCGGGACGGGCCGCTCGGGAATGACCTTGTCGGCATCACTGACCGCAAGCACCCGCTGAAAAGCCACCGACACGGCCGCGATCGTGTTGGTCATCTGTGCAAGCGCGCGCACTGGTTGAAAAAACTTGGCCAGGTAGGAGAGAAATACAGTCAGCGTGCCCAGCGTCATCGTGCCTGCCAGGATCAGCAACGAACCCCGCCACAGCACGAGACCCGTACACACCGCGATCACCAGGCTGACCACCGGCGAAAGCAACGCGGACACCTTGAGCGTGTGCAGCCATGCCGTCACATTGGCCATGTTGACCTTGCGCACCCGCTGCTCTTGGCGCTCCTCGGCGGAAAAAGCCTGCACCACCACTATCGACTGGAGGCCTTCCTGAAGGGTGGACACCAGCTCGGACTGGTGGATTCGCAACTCGTGCACCGCCGTCCGGACGGCCTTGCTGACGTGCACGACGAAGACGGCTAGCGGCGGCGCGACCGCGAGCGCGATCAGCGTGAAATCCCAGCGCAGCCAGAGCATCACAATGACCATGCCGACGAGCGTCAGGGTGTCGGTGAAGATGTTGAGCGTCGATGCCGACGCAAAGCGCTGAATCGTTTCCACGTCGCCAGTCAGCGTGCTCAGGATCGTTCCGACCCGAGTGGTGTCGTAATAGGCCAGCGACAACTCCTGCAGATGGTGATATAGCCGCACTCGCAGATCGCTGCCGATGCGCTGACCCATACTCTCGGTGAAGTAACTGGCCACATACATAGCCGCGCCGGTTACCACCGCGATCAGCACCGTCACGATCCCCGCCGCCTCGGCGATGTGGACCTTGCTTTCCCCGCCCAGCATAGGCAGCAGCCAATCAATCCATTTCGGAGCACGGTGATTTCCCGCCACGTTGTCGATGATGGCCTTCAACGGCCACGGAGCCGTCAGGCTCATCACGGTCTCCACCAGCATCGCGGCCAGAATCACCAAGAGAGTCCGGCGGTGTGGACGAAGCAAGTCACGAATTAGCGGCCGCATAGCACGGGACTTGCGGGAACACATATGGGAAGTCATGGTCCCTGAGCGGTCGCCAGGGCGCCCGACGACGGTCATCGAACGGCACCCGCCGCCGGATTACCGCCGTCCATCGTCGGCGTGGACCGCGGACGGGTCATGAATGCACCTCCTGGACATGGATCGAACCAGCGCCCTTGGGTTCGGCTCCACTTCTCGGTTTTGGGTCAGCAGCAGCAGATAGCCAAACGCCGGAAGCACGACTAGGACGGCGAGCGCGACGACGACGAGCAGTCCGGCGAGGGTGGCGTGGGCGCCGGCGGCCTGGGTGATGGTGAGCTGATCCACCAGGATCCAGGGGTACTGTCCCACACCCCACGCGGCGACGACGGCGCCGACCGCGGTGATCGCGAAAGTCCGTGCAATGGAATATAGTCGGCGATAGAGCAGCGCGAGAGTGATGGTACCGGCGGCCGCAGCGAGCACAAGTAGCGGCAGGCCGGCACCGAGCAGCCCGCGGCTGAGCGTCGGTGCGTCGTGCAGGATGGGATGAAGCCCGGCGACCACGATGACGCCCGCGGCAACGCCTATGACTAGCGTGCGCTTTCGCAACCGTCGGGCCAGGTCCGGATGGCCGGTGCGGGCGGCGTCGGCGGTGAGGAACACCCCGGCCAGGAAGATGCAGGTGGTGACCGCGAGGCAGCCACCGACCAGCGATGTCGGGTTGATCCACGAGCGGATCGGGTCGCCGTATCCGCCGGCCGGTACACGCCCGGATGCTATCGCGCCGGCCACCGTACCCAGGAAGAACGGTGTGATCACCGACGAGGCAGCGAAGATCGCGCCGAAAAACCGCGCCTGGGCAAAGGTTTCGGCGTACTTGCGGAACGCGAAATTGGCTCCCCGCAACACGATCCCCGCCAACGCCAGCATCAGCGGGATGAACAGTGTGGTCATCGCGGCAGCGAAGGCGGCCGGAAAACCGGTCCACCAAATCACCAACACGTAGATCAGCCACACATGGTTGGCTTCCCACACCGGCCCGATGCTGTGGTCGACGAGTGTCCGCATTTCGGCACCGCGCACACCGCCGCCAGCAGTCAAATCATAGAAGCCAGAACCGAAGTCGGCCCCAGCGAACAGGGCATAGGCGATGATGCCGACGAACATGGCGACAGCGACAATGTCGGCCAGGGTCATCGGGCCGGCTCCGGTTGTGGTTCATTTGACGTGGCGGCCGCGACGGCCGGGGCGTACGGGCTGGGCAGGTCCTCATCGCCGGCGCGCCACCGCCGCGCCATCGACCGCAGCACCACGTAAGCCGCGATGGTCATGCCGGTGTAGAGGATGAGCACCCCCGCGTAGCTCCACCAGATTCCGGTGCTCATGCTGGCCGCGTCGGTGGTGCGCAGCACCTGCCACACCACCCACGGTTGACGGCCCACTTCCGTTGTCACCCAGCCTAGTTCGGTTGCGGCGATGGCCAGCGGGCCGGCGATGACGCAGAACCGCAGGAACCAGCGGTTGCCCAGCAGGTCGTGGCCGCGCCGGCGGGCCACCCAGAACAGAAGAACAACCAACACGAGCAGGGTGCCGATCCCCACCATCGACTGAAACGACCAGTGCGTGAGGTTGACCGGTGGCCGGTCGGCTGGTGGCACGCTGTCCAGACCCGGAACCGCCGCGTCATATGAGCCACGCGAGATGAGCGAGCCGATCTTCGGGATCACCAATGCCCACCGCACCTCGCCATCGATCAGAAGCCCACCGAATTTCAGTGGTGCGGGCCCTGGCTCGGTGGTGGCGGCGAGCTCCCACGCCGCGAGTTTGGCCGGCTGGTGCGCGCCGGCCTGCAGGCCCAGCACGTGCCCGATGAGTGGTTGCGCGAGGGTGGCCACGCTGGCGAACACGAACGGCACGGTGAAGCCCAGGCGGTGATGGGCGTCGATGCGCCCCCGCAGCAACCCGGCGGCATACACCCCGGACACCACCAGCCCGACCACCATGAACGCGCCGACCCACATGTGCAGAAACTGCAGCCACACACCGTCGTTGAACATCGCCGCCCAAGGATTGATGTCGGCGACCACCCCGTCGCGGAGGGTGAACCCGGCGGGGTTGTTCATCCAGGCGTTCACCGACACCACACAAAACGTGCCGACGATGCCCGCGAGCGCCATCGGAACCAACGTGAGCAGGTGCAGCGGAGGGCGCATGCGGTCCCAGCCATACAAGAAAATGCCCAAGAAGATGGCCTCGACGAAAAACGACAATCCTTCAAACGCAAACGGTAGACCGAGCACGTCGCCGAAGCGGCCCATCAGCCCGGGCCACAACAGACCCATCTCGAAACTGAGCACCGTTCCCGACACCGCGCCGATCGCGAACAACACGGCCGACACCTTCGACCACCGCTTGGCCAGCCGCACCGCGGTCGAGTCGTTGCGCACGATGCCGCGCCGGTACATCACGTAAATCATCATCGGGAACGCCACCCCGAAACATGCCAGGATGATGTGCCACCCCAGCGACACGGCCATCTGTTCACGGGCCGGCAACAGTCCTGGCGGTGCGTCGGTCGCCAGAATCATGATGGTGTCGTTGAATGTCATTCTGCCCCTGCGAGTTTCAGTAGCTGGACGCCTTCGCTTGCCATGAATTGGGCCTCGGCTTCAGAGACCAATCCCATCGACAACACGGTACGGGGGAAGAAGACGTCGGTGAGGTACGCGAGCACGACCGCCCAGCGGTTGACGACCCGGGGCAGTGCATAGAGGTGATAGCCGCGAGCGACAAGCTTGGCGGGATAACCCGACAGCTGCACGCCCAGCGGGTTGGCGACGGCGTGGCGGGGACCCAGGTCGACGACCAATCCCTTGTCGCTGTGGCGGTAGTCCTTTGCTTTGCCATAACCGAGACTGGCGGCGACGTTGCGGGCCAACACCTTACCCTGTCGGGTCGCGTGCTGGGCGGTGGGCGGCGTGATCTTGCCCGCGTGGGTCAGGTCCGGAACGGCGGCGGCATCACCGGCGGCGAACACGTCGGGATGGCCCGGTACCTGAAGGCTGGCCTGCACTTTCAGTCGGCCCCGCTCGGTTTCCAAGCCCAGCGTGGCGATCAACGGTGACGGGGTCGCGCCGGACACCCACACCACGGTGTGGGTGTCAAGGCGTGAATCATTGCTGAGTACAACGTGATTGGCGTACACCGCCTTGAGTGTCGTGCCCATCCGCACTTCGATGCCGCGAGAACGCAGCCCACGCGCCGCCGCGCCGCCGAGCGTCAGCCCCACCTCGGGCATGACATGGACAGCCCGGTCCAGCAGCACAAACCGCACCAAGTCACGATCGAAGCCCATTTGCTTCGCGGCGGCATCGGCAAGGGCGCGCAGCTGCGCGGCCAACTCGGAACCGGAATACGATGCTCCGACAACAACAATCGTGCGCCGGGCGGCAGCCCGCGCGTCGTCATCGTCGATTTGAGCCAGTCCCAACTGTTCGAGCACATGATCACGTAGATACAGCGCCTCGGCTGTCGACTTCAGCCCTCGCGCGTAAGTGGCCAATCCAGGTATATCGAACAACCGGGGCACCGACCCTGGCGTCAACACCAGCCGATCCCACGACAGCGTCCGTACCCCGCCCCCCGGATCGGTGAACGCCAGCGTGTGCCGATCGACGTCGACGCTGTCGACCCGGCCGCGTACCGCCTGCACGCCCTTCAGCGTTCCGGCGAGTGGCATGCTGACAAACCGCGGGTCGACCAACCCGCCGGCCACACCGGCCAGCAGGGGCGAGTACTGCATGTAGTCGACCGGCGAAACAATCGTCACCTTCACGTTCGAGGCATGCGCCCTGCGTAGCCTTCGCGCCAACCGGCGCGCGCACTCGAAACCGGCGAACCCGCTCCCGACGATCACCACTGAGGTGGCCCGTGTCACGTTCTGCGGGTGACGGTGACGCGGAGTTGCGCTCATATCTCTTCTCCAGTTTGGTATTCGGGTACCCCCATGGTGTTGAGGATCGCTTGCACGAGGTCGTGGTGTTTCCTCGTGGCCACACCGTCTTCGACGGCGGCGTGATACACAGCCGCGGCGACGGCGGTGGCGATCTCCCGTAGGTTCTCCAAGTCAGGTAGCAGCGCCTCGCCGGGTCCTATCGGATCGGCCTTGCCGGCAACGGCTTTCGCGGCGGCATCCAAGATGTTCTTGGTGACTCGCCGCGCCCCGGAGATAATGATTCCTCGGCCGATCCCGGGAAACACCAGCACGTTGTTGGACTGACCGATTCGGTAGGTGGTGTCGTTGTACTGCACCGGAGCGACGGGGCTGCCGGTGGCGACCCGCGCCGTGCCTTCAGACGAGGCCAGCACATCGGCCGGCATGGCCTCCATGTGCGAGGTCGGGTTGGACAGCTGCATGATCACCGGCCGCGGGGTGGAGGCGGCCATCGCCTCGATGACCTCCCGGGTGAAGGCCCCGTGCACCGTCGAGGAACCCAGCAGGATGGTCGGCGCAGCCGTCTTGATGACCTCTACCAGTGCCACAGGCTCGTCCGTCGAAACACCGAGCAGCGCGCGGTTTTTGGCGTAGGGCTTCTGGAAGTCGCGCAGATCGTCCATGTCGTCAAACAGCAAGCCCGCCCTGTCGATCGGCCAGGTCCGGGCGTTGGCCTGCTCGACGGTGGCGCCCTCGGCCACCATGGCGTCGCGGACCTGGTCGGCGATACCCAGCCCAGCCGTAGCCGCGCCAAACACAACCACCTGCTGCTCGCGCATCGGGATGCCGGTGACCCGCGCCGCCGAGTACAGCGCGGCCATCACCACCGCACCAGTTCCCTGCACGTCATCGTTGAACACGCAGTAATCCGCGCCGTAGTCGGCGAGGATGGCGCGCGCGTTCGCCGGTCCGAAATCCTCGAAATGCAGGATCGCTTGCGGGAATAGCCGATTGACGGTTTGGATGTAGTTCTTGATGAACTCGTCATAGAGGGCGCCGCGCCGACGGGGATGGCGGTTGCCCAGGTAGAACGGGTCGTTCAGCAACTGCTCGTTGTCGGTGCCCACATCCAGTGACACTGCGATGGTGCGGCGCGGGTCGATGCCGCCGCCGGCGGTGCAGAGCGCCAGCTTGCGGACCGCGATCTCAATGCCGTTGACCCCCCAGTCGCCGATGCCCAGGATCGCCTCGGCGTCGGTGAACACGATCAGATCGACGTCGTCGGGCCCGAGCCCCAATGTCTGGAAGGCTTCGGCGATTTCGTCGGGTTGGTCGACGGACAGATAGAGGCCCCGCTGGCCTCGGTACTCGTCGGAGAATCGCTGGATCGCCTCGCCCACCGTGGGGGTGTACACCACCGGCTTCGACTCGGTCAGATGATCCGACAGCACCTTGAAATACAGCACCTCATGGCGGTTGCGCAGCTGATCGAGCAACGGGTTGCGGTCCAAATCGGTGCCCGGCCTTTGCAGCTGCTGACACACCCGTTGTGCTTGCTGCTCCAGGGTGAGCACCGCTGAGGGAAGCCGGCCGGTCAGACCGAGCTTGCGGCGCTGCTCACGAGTGAACCCCACGCCGCGATTGACGCTGGCTGTGCCCAATGCGGCGGGGACGTGTAGGAATGCGGTGGTCACATCGTTGCCTCTCTTGCCTCATCGGGAGCGCAATTGAATGCGTTCAGGATTCGGCGACGGCAGCGCCGAACGCCACGCGCCGGGGTCAGGTGATGACCACGCCCGGCGATTCCATGTGTCTCCTTGAACCCTCACCGCGCGGCACCCAGGCAGTGGGCCCGGGGCCGGGCCAACGGTGGCCATGGCTCCTAGGTTCGCGGTCCAAGCGCGCAGCTGTCGTCTGCGCTAGCGGCCAACACCGCTGCCATCACGCGGCATAACGGGCCCGGCCAGCAGGGATCTGGCTCTTCCTCCTAGCAGGAGGAGGTGGCCTTCGACTTCGGTATGAACGCCGGCGCAGGCAGCCGCGCGACCCGGCGCTGCGGCGTCGGTCAAACGCCAATCTCTTGGCCACCCAGCTGTTTTGTCTGGGTCACGATCGCGGTCGTTGACAGTGACCGCTCGCGGCCCCTCGATGATGCCCGCAGCGACCCGTCGGAGAGATCGACTGTCGAATAACGCGGGTCCGTACACCACAGGTCACCCACGGTGGTGGAACCTGGTCATCAGGCTTCGCATCAAGAATCCCGCTGGAACTGACCGTTGTCGTCACGGCTAACACCAATCGCCACCCCTGCTCAGCTGCAGTGGTGCCGCGCCATCGTCAATTCGATTGCAGGCGGGAGACATAACGGCATTGCCGCTAGCCATACCATGTGATTTGCCGAAGCCACAGCGCCGGGTCGCCCGCTGCCCGCGCCGGCGTCCATACCCGAAGTTCGACGGCTACCTGCTCCTGCTAGGAGGAAGAGCCAGATCCCTGCTGGCCGGGCCCGTTATGCCGCGTGATGGCAGCGGTGTTGGCCACTAGGGCTGACGTCAGTTGTCGCCACGAGCGGGATCCTTGAGCTATGTCGACGCCACCCGTTGAGATCGCAACGACCGTCCCCAAACAGCGTCGACATTACTTCCTGGATAGCTACACGGTGCGCCGACGGTTCGGTCACTAATGCGGTGACTCGACGCGCCGTATCTCTTTGAAACAACGGAGGAACTATGTCCATAGTGGAAACCGTCCGCGGGCCGGTCGGCATCGCCGACCTGGGCAAGGTGCTGATGCATGAGCACGTATTTGTCCTCGGCACCGATGTGCGGCAGAACTACCCCGACTATCCAAATCCCTGGGATGAGGACGCGCGGGTGGTGGACGCGGTGGAGAAGTTGCGCGAGTGCAAGGCGCGCGGCATCGACACGATCGTGGATCCGACGGTCATCGGACTCGGCCGCTACATTCCTCGAATTCAGCGGGTCAACGAACAAGTCGACCTCAACATTATCGTGGCAACTGGCCTATACACCTACAACGAGGTGCCATTCCAGTTCCATTACACCGGGCCAGGATTGGTCTTCGACGCGCCCGAACCGCTGGTGGAACTGTTCGTGAAGGACATCCGGGAGGGCATCGCGGACACGGGAGTCAAGGCGGCGTTCCTCAAGTGCGCCATCGAGGAACAAGGCCTCACGCCAGGCGTCGAGCGGGTGATGCGCGCGGTCGGACAGGCTCAGGTCGAGACGGGCGTGCCCATCACTGTGCACACCAACGCCCACACGCAGTCTGGGCTTGTGGCCCAGAAGGTGCTCGCGCAGGAGGGCGCCGATCTGACGAAGGTGGTCATCGGCCATTCCGGCGACTCGACGGATCTGGACTACCTCTGCGCGATTGCCGATGCCGGTTCCTATCTCGGCATGGACCGCTTCGGCCTGGATATGTTGTGTTCCTTTGAAGATCGAGTCAACACGGTCGTCGAACTGGCCCGCCGTGGCTACGCGCAGAACATGGTCCTGGCCCATGACGCGTCCTGCTTCATGGACTGGTGGCCCGAGGAGCGCAGCGCCGCAGCGTTGCCGAACTGGAACTTCACCCACATCAGCGATGACGTGCTACCGGCATTGCTCGACCGCGGTGTCAGCGAAGAACAAATCACCACGATGCTGGTGGAAAACCCACGCCGCTACTTCGAGGCCGCGAAATGAGATCGATTCCTTTCAACGACGAATGGATTCGCACCGAGGAGAGGTGCTGTGATGACAACCCTCACTGACCCCTATCGCCACGAATTGCGCCCGTAAGGGCGCGAGGCTGATACCTCGGCCGACCATCGAACTTCGCATGCAAGCAGGTGATTGCCCATGATCGGCAACCTGAAGGTCTCGCAGTGCGCGACCGATTCGATGGGAGCGATTGCTGTCCCGGCTGACACCAAGGACAAGCAGTGGAAGAGCGTGGTCGAGATCGGCCGCACGCACCTCGAAGATGCGGTGCCGGTGGGCCGCCCAACTCGACACCGCCGCCAACCGGGTCGAAGCCGCACAACCGGAGCTCTACAGGCTCGCCGCCGGCGGGACCGCGGCGGCCACTGGACTGAACGCCCCCACAACTTCGACCACGAGATCGCCGCTGAGATCGCCCGCATGACAAACAAATCGTTCAACGCCGCGAAGGACGCGTACTTCCTGAGGGCGCTACACGGGTGCTTCGCGGACCTAGTCCGCAGGCTCAACACCGCCTTGGACGAGGCCGACCGCCTCGACTACGCCAAGGACGAGCTGTTGGTCCGGATCGCCGAGCCGGAGATGGAGGCCGACGAAAAGGACACAGCCATCAGGAGTTTGGGCGAGCAGATCGAGAGGTTGGAGGACGGCCGGTGAAGCCGCAGCTCCCGTTCGGGATGGACACCACCAAGTGGTACATCCACAAGCCGCCACAGCACGGCATCTGGATCGTCCATCCTCCCGTCCAGTCGTTCTGGGGTCGAAAGACCGAGCACAAGTCAGGGGAGGCGGCACTAGCCGACTTCCGTCGTCAAACAACCAACCCACAGAGGAAGGCAGCATGAAGAAAGCACCTCGAAGACCGAAACCTGCCGCCCTCGGCGCGGACAGCCCAACAAGTTCGAGGGTCGTGCATTCCGCGCGGATTCTCGGCGATGCCTGCGAAAAGTTCCAGAATTACTGCATCGACGGCATCGAGCTCGATATCGAACAAATCAACCAGTACGTGCGACGTTGGCTGATGCTGGTCAGCGCATTGTCACCGGTCATCGGCATCGTCCATCGTCCATCGCCCACGACGCCGACCGCAGCGGACGCACTCTGCGGGAAGCTGCCCTGGACTCCGGCGCGATGAGCGCCGAAGACTTCGACCGAATCGTCAACCCCGCCAACATGGGTGGCCCGTTCTTGTCAGTGTTGGTCGAGCAGAGGTCGCGTGAGCACCCAAACCACCACCGTGGTGGAGGGCCTGGCGTAGTGGGAGTTCGGCGCGCACAGTGGTGCCGGCGCCGGGTGGGCTGTGTAGCCACAGGCGCCCGCCGAGGGCGTCCACCCGGCCTGTGAGTCCGATCAGCCCGGATCCACCGTGCGGGTCGGCGCCGCCGCGACCGTCGTCGCGCACCGAGACTCGCAGCACCGGATCGCCGGCGTCGGTGTGGTCGGTGTCGAGCTGGACGTGGACGGTGGAGGCGTGGGCGTGTTTGGCGGTGTTGGTCAGTGCTTCGGCCACCAGGTAGTAGGCGGCGGTTTGGATGGGCTCGGGCAGCCGGTTCGTGATGGCAACGTCAAGCTGCACCGGCACCGGTGAGCGGCGGGCCAGCTCCTTGATCGCCGCGGGCAGTCCGCCTTTGGCCAGGATCGCCGGGGGGATGCCGCGCGAGATTTCCTGCAGCTGCAGGGATACCTCGGCCAAACCCGACGCGATGCGCGACATTTGGTGTTTGAGCTCAGTTAGTTCGGCGGGCGCCGAGGCTTCAGCGGCCCGCGCGTATAGCGCCAGGGTGACCAGGTGTTGCTGCGCGCCGTCGTGCAGATCGCGTTCGATGCGTCGGCGCTCATTATCGGCGGCCCGATTCAACCGTCGTGACCCCTCAGCCAGCAGCTGTCGTTTCTGCTCGTCGCGATACCCGGCCACCAGGGCAGTGGCAGTCAGCTCGGCGAAGCGGCTGATGCGGACCTCGGTGTCAGCCGGCATCGGGCCGCGTCTTGAACCGACCGCCGCCAGGCCCCACACGCGTCCATCAACGATGATCGGCACCCCCACCGCCGCGCGTACGCCGACCTCACGCACGCGAGCGCCGATCGGCCCGGCGACGGTCTCGTAGCTGTCGATCCGCGCGGGCCCGCCGGTGCGTTGCACCAGCGCCGCGATGGTGTTGCCTGCCACCGGAGTCTGGGTGCCCACCGGCCATCGTGCCAGCGCCTCAGGATCGGCAGCGGCGGCCACAATGGTAATTTCGCCATCGGTCTCGAAGCGCCACAATCCCGCTGTGGCCGCAGGCATGCATCGGCGCATCTCGTCGGCCACCGCGCCAAATACCTGCAAAGGTTCAACGCCGCGCGCGACCAGCGTGGCGAGCCGGCGCAAGGCGTCCTGTTCGGCGGCGAGCCGGCGATACTCGGCGTACAGCCGGACATTGTCGAGGGACGCGTCGAGTTGGCCGCCGCGGTCGGCGGCGGCTAGCAGTTCATCCATGGCTTCCTCATCAACCGCAAACTCCGCCATCAGGGCTTCCACGTCAGAACGGGTAGACACAACACCCGGTGATCGTTCATCTTGGCTCCTGACTTTTGTATGTACGTACGGCCCATGCGGCTGGCCGCGTTTCGGTGACGACGTGTTGGCGTACCACCGAATGGACGCCGTCGGCGCCGATGACCATGTCGGCGCGCACGGTGCGGCCGTCGTGCAGCCCCACGGTGACGCCGTCGTCGCCCTGCACGACGGAGGTGACATGGCAGTCGAGCTCGACGGCGGTCGGTATCGTCGCGTGGACCGCATCCAGCAGCACCGTCTGTAAATCGCCCCGATGCACGTTCAGATAGGGCTGTCCGTAGCGGGTGCGGGCCCGCTGGCCAGGCGGTGCCGAGAGCAGCGTGCGGCCACGTTGACCATCGACGATGTCCAACGATCGCGGCTCGAACGCAACATCGATGATGGCGTCCAGGACACCCAAGCGGGCCAGCACGTGATTGGCGTTGGGAGACAGCTGAATTCCTGTGCCAACGGCTTGCAGGCGATCCGCCTGTTCGAGCACGACGACGTCGAGGCCCGACTTACGCAAAGCCAGGGCTGCGGCCAGACCGCCGATCCCGGCACCGATGATCACTACGCGGGTCATGTGCTGTGCCCGTTGTCGGTGCCGACGGGGCGGCCCATGTCCACGGGGGCGTGTGCGGCGAGCCTCGGCAATAGCGTGGTGGCCGTTTCGTTGAAGATCGCCGTCCGCTCGTGGTTGCTTAGTTCGGGGCTTGCTGTCAGCTGGGCGCGCCCGCGCGCCGCGATGTCTGTCGGCAGGTACGGGTAATCGCTGCCATAGAGGACGCGGTCAAGGCCGGCGACCGCGCGCAGCGTGTGCAGCGTGGGGTTTGACCAGGACAACGCGGTGTCGAAGTAAAGCCGGGCGAAGGTGTCGGCGGCGCTGCCGCGGGAGCCTTCCTCGTCGGGCACTACGCCCATTTCGTCGATGATGGCGAACCGGTTGGCCAGGTATGGCAGGGTTCCCCCGGCGTGTGACAGCACGTATTTGACGTCGGGGGTGCGGGCGAACGTACCGCTGTAGTGCATCTGGGCCACGGCACGCGAGGTGTCGGCCGGGAAGTCGAGCAGTGAATCGGGCAACCCCAGGCCGTGCGCGGCCGCACCCGGCGAGGTTGTCGGGTGGATGAACACGACGGCCGCGCGCCGTTGCAGCTCGTCGAACAGCGGACGGTACAGCGGCTCGTCCAGGTAGTGGCCCGCGGCGTTGGTGAGCAGCGCGATCCCGTCGAGGAACAGTTCGTCCAGCGCGCGGGTCAGTTCGGCGAGTGCGGCGTCGATGTCGGGCAGGGGCAGGATGGCGAACCCGCCGAAGCGGTCGGGGCGTGAGCTCACCATCTGCGCCAGGTAGTCGTTGCACCGGCGGGCCAGCGCAGCGGCCGCCTGGTCGTCGCCGAGGTGCACCCCGGGAGCGCTGATCGAGGCGACCGCGACGTCGATGCCGGCGTCGTCCATGAATGACAGAGCGTTGGCTCGCGTCCATACGGCCGGCCGCACGCCGCCGACGGACTGGCCGTGGTGTTCGGTGGCGCGCCGGTAGAAGTCCGGGAGCAGGTGGTGGTGGATGTCGACCGTGAACGTCATGAGCGGCTCAGGGGTACCGAAGCATCGGACTGCTCTGGGGCCGCGGCCCGCAGCGTGGCCGCGAAGTCGGTGCCGCGGATATGGGTGATCATCGGGTTGATCGCCCCGGCTGTCCGGTAGCGCTGCAGCCCCGCGGCGAGACGGGCAGGGTCGCCGATGGCGCACAGGTCGGCAACCAAGCGTTCGCTGATCGCGTCCAGCTGGGCGGGCCGGTCACCGGCCGCGGCGTCATAGGCGGTCACGTCGGCGCCGTAGCCTGCGGCGGTGAACATGGCGCGATAGAACGGCAGACCGAAGTAGCGGTGCAGCTCGTCGCGGATGCCGGCCAGCGCCGTGGTGAGGTCGTCGGTGGCCGCGGCGGGCACCGCGGCGACCACGTCGAAAGCGGCGGGGTCCTTGCCGGCGGCGCGGCGCACCGCGGCCACCTCGGGGACGACGACGTCGGCCACGTAGGACGCGGGGCAGGCCCACAGCACCACGCCGTCGGCGATTTCGGCGGCCAGGCGGATCATGCCGGTGCTGAGCCCGGCCAGATAGATGGGAATGTCGGGGCGGGGGGTGAACCCGACGAACGGGAACTGTGACTGCCACCGGGTGCCGTCGGTGGCGGGTCGGCCCGCCCACAGCGCCCTCACCACCGAGACGTATTCACGCATTTCGGCTAGCGGCTTGCCGATCCGCTGTCCGTGCCAGGCGGACATGGTGATCCGGTGCCCGGTGCCCAGGCCCAGCCGGAAACGTCCGCCGGACAGGTCGTCGACGGTGGCCGCGGTTTGGGCCATCGAGGCCGGGGAGCGGTGATAGATCGGGGCCACCGCGGTGGCCAGCCGCGCGCGCGGCGCCAGGGCGGCCAGCGCGGCCAGCGTGGTGAAGGAGTCCCGGGCGCTGATATGTGAGCAGTTGATCGACTCGTAGCCGAGCTGGTCGGCCAGCCTGGCGTAGCCGGCGACTTGCTCCCAGCTGCCGGTGGTGGGCAGCAGCACCCGGGCGGTCATGACCGGCTGCCCGCCGGGGCCAGCGCCGCCAGATCGACCAGCACGTCGGGCCGGTCCACGGCCTCCAAGTCGACAACATTTTCGGGGCGCTGGCCGAGCAGGATCCGTTTGATCGGGATCTCCAGCTTCTTGCCGGTCAGCGTGTGGGGCACCGCCGCCACCTCGATGATGTCGTCGGGCAGGTGCCGCGGCGAGGCGCCCTCGCCGATGGCGGCCTGAATGGCCGAGCGCAACCGCTGGTCGAGTCTGACACCGTCGGCCAGGGCGACGAACAGCGGCATCCAGTAGCCGCCTTCGGATTGCTCGACCCCGACCACCAGCGCCTCGGTGACTTCGGGCAACGCCTCGAGCGCCCGGTAGATCTCGGCGCTTCCCATGCGCACGCCGTTGCGGTTGAGGGTGGCATCTGAGCGGCCGTGTACGACGACGGAGTGCCGGTCGGTGATGGTGATCCAGTCGCCGTGGCGCCACACGCCGGGGTAGGTGTCGAAGTACGCCGCCCGGTAGCGGCTGGTATCGGCGTCGCCCCAAAACGCCACCGGCATCGACGGCATGGGGGCGGTGATCACCAGCTCACCGACCGTGTTGCGCACGGGCTGGCCGCGCTGGTCCCAGCAGTCCAGGGCCACCCCGAGGCTGGGGGCGGAGAGCTCTCCTGGCCACACCGGCACGGTAGGGACGCTGCCGGCGAACGAGCTGACGACGTCGGTGCCGCCGGTGGTGGAGTTCAGTCGGACCCGGGCACCGATGTGTTCGGCGACGTAGTGGTAGGCCGCGGCCGGCAGCACCGCGCCCGATGAGCCGATCGAGCGCAGCGCTGAGAGGTCGTGAGCCCGGCCGGGTTGCAGCCCCGCGGCGGCGCACGCACGCAGGTGCGCCGGGCTCGTTCCGAGCAGTGTGACGCGGTGCTCGGCGGTGATCGACCACACCGCATCCAGGGACGGGTGGGTGGGGCTGCCGTCGAAGCACACGATGCGCGCCCCGACCAGCAGGCCCGACACCAGGTAGTTCCACACCATCCAGCTCGGTGAGGTGGACCAGAAAAAGGTGTCGCGTGCGCTGAGGTCCAGCCCCAGCCCGATGGCTTTGAGGTGCTCCAGCAGTACACCGCCGGTGCTGTGCACGATGCCTTTGGGTCGGCCGGTGGTTCCCGAGGAGAACAGCACCCACAGCGGGTGTTCGAACGGGAGCGGTGCGGCGCGCAGGGATTGGCCGGCCCGCGCGGTCGGCCACGGCGTGACGTCGTCGGGCCAGGCTGCGTCGGGGTGCAGCCTGTTGTACACCACGGTGGCCCGCACGCTGGGCAGCGCGCGGCGCAGTTCGGCCACCGCGGCGCGGCGGTCGTGGTCGCGACCGCCATAGCGGTAGCCGTCGGCTGCGATCAGCACGATCGGCTCCAGCTGGGCGAGGCGTTGGGTGGCCGCGCCGGGGCCGTAGTCCTGCCCGCAGGCCGACCAGACCGCGCCCAGCGCGGCCGCGGCCAAGAAGCCCACGACCGCCTCGGCGGTGTTGGGCACATACGCCGCGACGCGGTCGCCGGGGCTCACGCCCAGCTGCTGCAGTAGGGCGGCTACGGCGACCACTTCGGCGCGCAGCTGCGCCCAGGTCAGGCGGCGTACCCGTGGGCCCCCCGCGGCGCTCTCGGCGACGTCGACGATCGCCACGGCGTCATCGGACCGGTCGCGAAACAGATGCTCGACATAACTGACCTGGGCACCGTCAAACCAGCGCACGCTGGGCATGGCCCCGTCGCGCACCGCCCGGTAGGGGGTGGGTGACTGTACATCGAAGTGGTCCCACACCGCTGCCCAGAAGTCGTCGAGCTGCTCGACCGACCAGCGCCACAGGTCCAGATAAGACTCGCCGCGGTAGCCCCGCGCTGCCGCGGCGCGCTCGGCGAAGGCGGTGATACCGGCCGCGGCGATGTCCCGGCCGGTGGGCACCCAGATGGGATCGGGCTGCTGGCTGGTCACGGTGCGGGCGTGGGTGCTGGGCCGGGGTATTCGACTCCGGCGACGATGGGGTTACGCATGGTGCCGATGCCCTTGATCTCGCTGACCAGGGTGGTACCGGGTTGCAGCCATTGTTGGGGCTTGCGGGCCATCCCGACGCCGGGTGGGGTTCCGGTGAACACCAGGTCGCCGGGCAGCAGCGGGCACACCGCCGACAACCGGGCGATCAGCTCGGGCACCGAGAAGATCATCTGGCTGGTGCGGCCCTTCTGCAGCACCTGCCCGTCCACCGAGCAGGACAGCTCCAGGTCGTCGGGGTCGGCAAGCTGGTCGGGGGTGACCACCGTGGGGCCGATCGGGCCGAAGCCGGGGTAGGACTTACCCAGCGAGAATTGCGGCACCGGGCCGGCCAGTTGCACGGTGCGCTCGGAAATGTCCTGGCCCACGGTGAGCCCGGCGACGTGCCGCCACGCCTGCGCCTCGCTGACCCGTTCGGCCTTCGAGCCGATCACCACGACGAGTTCGACCTCCCAGTCGATGGTCAGGCTGGGCAGTGTGATGGTTGAGGTCGGACCGGTCAGGCAGGTCGGGAACTTGGTGAACACCGTGGGCGAGGACGGGGCGCTGACCCCGGACTCGGCGGCGTGGTCGAGGTAGTTCAGCCCAATGCCGAACACCTGACGGGGCCGCCTGAGTGGCGCGTCGACATCGGCTGGGTCGAATGGTTCTCCGGGTGCCGGCGCCTGGTTTTCAGCCCAGCTGGCGAAGTCGGCCCAGTGCTCGTAGATGTCGTCGGGGTCGGGCCCGAAGCGGTCGTTGGACGCCGTCGCGACGTCGGTGCACAGGTCGCCGTCGACGATGATCAGCCGTCCGGCGCGGGAGGCGATGCGCATGGTGGGGACCTTTCTGGTGAGGATGTATCTGAGGTGGGGTCTCAGCGTGGGGCGTGGGCGCCGGTCATCAGCGCTGCGAGGTCGTCGGGCTGGATGAATGACGGCGGCGGCGGCGGGCCCCAGTTGTACAGGCCCCGCGCGCCCTCCACGACCGACGGCTTCCACAGCTGGTCATCGAGGATGCAGTCCAAGTCGGCGTAGTACTCGCTGAAGTTGCCGGCCGGGTCTTTGAGGTACCAGAAGAAGTTCGATCCGATGTGGTGGCGGCCCAGCCCCCACACGTGCCGTTCGGGGTGCCCTTCGAGCATGGCGTGCGCGCCGCGGCCGACCTCGTCGACGTCGTCGACCTCCCAGGCGGTGTGGTGCAGGAAGTTCAGCGGCGCCTGCTGCACCAGCAGGTTGTGGTGGTCGGTGGAGCACCGCAGAAACGACGCCAGGCCTTTAATGTGGTCGCTGACCTTGAAGCCCAAACCGCGGGTGAAGAACTGCTGGGAGGCTTCCTGGTCTCGCGAGCCGACCACCACATGGCCCAGTCGGCGCGGCCGGACCCGGCTGCTGCGTTCCACCGCGGGTGCGCGTCCGTTGGCCCGGTCCGGGCGCCCAGGCGCGTTGGCCGGTTCCTGCTTGGGCGCCGAGGACACGATGCGCGGGGCTACCCGCACCGTCACCTGCAACCCCGAATGCGGGTCGCGTACCTGCAGCTGCTCACCGGTGCGGTTGACTTCGGCATCCAGTGCGAGCAGGTTGGCCGCGATCCGGTCGAGATCGTCGGGGTGATCGGCGCCGATGCAGATCTCAAGCAGCCGCCGCCGCGGGGCGGCAACAATGTTGAGCTGCTCGCCGCCGTCGACGGTGGCAAAGGTATCGCGGGTGCCGTCGACGGAGTGCTGCGACGGCAACAACCCGAATTCCGCATAGTAGCCACGGGCGGCCTCCACGTCGGGCACCCCCAGTGTGATCGATGTCAGACCGTGCAAACTCACCGGTGTTGTCCTCTCCTCGGTGTGTGAACGCGTTGAGCCTCCACTCAGCCTTCTCGATTTAACGCCATAATATCGATATTATGGGCAAATAGATCGGTACTGTCGATCCTTGCGGCTGCTGCTCCGTCCGTCCTGAGTCAGACCCTAGAAGGCTTATCTCGATAAGTCAACGGAATATCGAGAATTTTCTTCCGGCGACGTCACAGCCCTGTTACTAGGGGCGGCGACCACCGGTGCTGGCGTGCCCGTCGGCCGCGGACCGATCCAGTTCGTGCACGCCGTGTTCGCCGGCATAGGCGATCAGCTGCTGTGGTGCCCGTTCGATGTGGGTGCGCAGCAGGGCGATCGCGGCGTCGGCGTCGCGGGCCAGCGCCAGGTCCTTGAGTTGGCGATGCTCCGCAGCGATATCACGCTGATGGTCGTCGGTGAGCACCCAGTACCAGCGCCGGTACAGTTCGGCGCTGTCGCGCAGCGCGGTGGCCACACCTTCCAGCCTGATGTTGTTGCAGCCGGCCAGCAGTGCGCGGTGAAACTCCCGGTGATGCACCGGCCACTGCTCGTTGAAGCGGCCCTCGGCGTCGGTGACGGCGGTGCGTTCGAGAATGTGGTGCGTGGTGAGCACACCGGTTTCCCAGCGCATGTCGCCACGTTCGATCGCCATCTGCAATGTGATGGATTCGATCTGGATGCGCGCCTCGGTGAGCTCGGCGATATCGCGAACCGACAATTCGCGGACCCGGAACCCGCGCTGCGGCGTGGCAATCACCAGGCTCTGTTCGGTCAGGCGGGTCAGCGCTTCGCGGACGACCGATTGGCTCACCGCAAAGCGGGTGGCCAATTCAACCAGCTTGAGCTTTTCGCCGGGTGCGATCCTGCCGTTGAGCAGATCGCAGCGCAGGCTGTCGTAAACCTCCTCGGTGCGCGTGTTGGCACCAGCGGCCGTGGACGTCATGGCTCCAGATTATCACTGAATCTCGACAATTGTGTGTTCTGGCGGTAACTAAAGATTTTGGCCTCATATGGCCCGACAAAGCACAAAATATCGTTATATTGTTGACTTATCGCAGAAAGGATGCTTGAGTGGTGTGATGGCTGGCCGCGAGCAGCCCTGCGTCATCGATTCACGGAGGCGTCAATGTCCGACACCCACTCCCACACACCTGAAATCGAGGTCCCGGTGTTAATCGTCGGGGCTGGGCCAGCCGGGCTGGTGGCGTCACTGTCGTTGGCGCGCCATGGAGTCGGCCACCTGACGGTGGAACGGCACCCGTCGACCGCACACACGCCCCGGGCTCACATTATCAACCAGCGCACCGTCGAGATTTTGCGAGCGTTGGGCGTAAGCAAGCGGTTCCACGAGGTGGCCACGCCGCAGCGGATCATGAGCAACAACCTCTGGGTGACGACCTTGGCTGACCCTGAGGTGGCGCGCTCACAGACCTGGGGAACCGCGCCGGATCGCGCGGGCGAGTATGAGAGTGCGAGCCCCGAGCCGATGGCCAACTGCCCGCAGACCGTGCTGGAACCCCTTTTGCTGGAGGCCGCGCGTGAGGCCGGTTCCCAAATCGAGTTGAATGTCGAGTTCGTCAGCCTCGACCAGGACAGCGACGGGGTCACCAGCGTGATCCGCGACCGGCGCACCGGTGCCACACGCACGGTGCGGTCGCGCTACCTGATCGGTTCGGATGGGGCGCGCAGCCGCGTGCTCGAGCAAGCCGGGTTGGCCGTGGAGGGCCCCGACGATCTGGCCCGCGCCGCCAACATCTGGTTCCGTGCCGACCTGGCGCGGTTTTTCGCACACCGCCCCGGCGTACTCGCATGGAATGTCATGCCCGGGCCGCTGGGTCCGCTTCGGTTGGGGACATTGATCTGCCACAAGCCGTTCACCGAGTTCGTGCTGGCGTTCACCTATGACCCCGGGGTGGTGCGCCTCGACGAGATGACCAATGACGATCTGCTGCAACGGATCCGCGCGGTGATCGGTGCGGAGGTCGACGCCGAAATTTTGGGCATTGCCGGTTGGCAGGTACGGGCACAAATTGCTGCGCAGTATTCGGCAGGGCGAGTGTTCTGTATGGGCGACGCGGTGCACCGCCACCCCCCAACCAATGGGCTCGGGCTGAACATGTCGATCGCCGATGCCCACAACTTGGCCTGGAAGCTGGCGCTAGTTCTTGACGGCAAGGCCGGGCCCCGGTTGCTTGGCAGCTACACCGACGAGCGCCAACCCGTGGGCGCCACCGGGGTCAGCCGCGCGCTCAACAGCCTGCTGGAAGGTGCGGCAGTGGAGACCGCCCTTGGGCTACAACCCGCGCAGTCGGAAGAGGACGGCTGGAAGGCGCTGAATGTGCTGTATGAGCCCGGCGTAGCGGGCGATGAACGGCGCCGGGCGCTGCGCGAGGCGATTGAGCTGAGCAACTACCAGTTCAACGCGCATGGCATCGAGTTGGGCTATCGCTATCGAAGCGCGGTGATCAGCGACGACCCGACACCCGAATCCGATCCGCAACGCGATCCGCAGCTGTACTACACGCCGACCACCCGGCCCGGTGCCCGCGTACCACACGCCCGCCTCGAGCGCGCCGCGGCGCCGTTGTCGTCATTGGACCTGGTCGACCCGCTCGGGTTCGCGGTGTTGACAGGCGTCGGCGGGCACGTTTGGCGGCCCGCCGCCGAGCAGATCGCCGCACGCACCGGCGTGGCGGTGACGGTGCACGTCATCGGGGAGCGCGGTGCCCTGACCGATCCTTACGGCGACTGGGCCGCCCGTAACGAGATCGATACCACCGGCTGCGTGCTCGTGCGCCCGGACGGACATGTCGCGTGGCGCACGACGACATCACGGCCGGACGGCGCGCAGGCGCTGTCTGACGCGGTCGACCGGGCTCTTGGCCTGGGCGCCGGCCAGTAAGGATGCAGCCCGTTAAATCCAACGCCGAACGCCGCGGATCTTGCCTATCGGTCGTGGAGACCCAGAGGGTCGAAGCGCCGTAATTGCGGGTCGCGGCGTTGTTCAAGACAGCACCCGCCCGCTGTCCTCGTTCTCGGCGACTCCATACAGGCAGCGGCCGAGTTGTGGCGACGCCAACACTGCGACAAGGCGGGTCGCGCAGGTCGGCGCGGTCGCTCTTCGTTGGGTCAGCCCCATTCACCCGACCACGAGCCGAGCGCGTCCGCGTTGGTGCGCATACATGGCGCCGGGCGCGGCCGACTCGGCCTCGTCGATCGCCGCCGCCGTGAAATCGATGGCCCTACGAAGCAGTTCGCACCCGCCCATGACTCCGACCATGCGGTTGCGCGTTTTCTGCAGACCACCTATGAGGCGGCCGCCGAGGTCGGCCGGTGGGACCGCGCCGCACTCGAAGACGACGACCACCGGCTACGCCCGCAATCCGCGCAACAAACCTAGGCCTAATCCGCGCGCTCCCCGCATGCGGCCACTCTCGGTGGTGACGCCGTAAAACACCGGAGCACCATGAAAACCGCCGACGCGCCCAGCGCCGCTGGCGTCCAACCGCACTCGTCCCACTTCCTCGGGTCGTGATAGCAGTCTCTCGATCTTGGGGATCTTGGGGACCATTTTGGAACCACACGTCATGCGCGATCGTGAACGACCTGCGCGTCTCTGAACGTCTCCCACGACCCTTCTGGGCCATATCCCAGACCTGCGGAAACGCACCGCTATTTTCTGGGGGTCAAGTGGTGGAAGCTCCGACACAATGAGGCCCGCATTCTTCTCGCCGACCTCGACCATCTGGGGAGAGTCGGCGATCGGCGAGAGCACCCGTGACACCTCTGTCCGAGTCGTGGTGGCTACCACGACAAGCCCCCGGCGCTCTATAAGAGGCACAAAAACGCTCTACTGCGGTCACCGTTTATTCGCCACCAATGACCGAGAATCGACCGGAATCGCCCGGTTCTCACCGGAGATGTGAGACAGCCAAACTCGTTGTCTTGCAGTCGAAAACGAGCAACAACCGGAGCCATCAGAACCTACAGTTGGTAATCCGTTGCTCGCGGGTTCGAGCCGCGGTCGATGGCTTGGTCCTTTGGGTCGCTCAGAGTTCGAGTCCGCTGCCGCGGTCATGGCTGGTGCTCCGAACGCGGTCGGCACTGACGTCTCTGGTGAGGTTCGCGGTTACGGTCGATGAGGTGATTTCCCGCTGTAGGGGACGGGCAGCATCGGTACGGGCAGCATCGGTGCGGGCGGCATCAGGCGCGCTGGTCCCTGCCTCAACTTCTGGCTCGCGAAATACGTTAGCGGTCCGTCTCTTTGAGACTCGCAGCATCGGTGAAGCAGT
>Ga0207648_10000414_pt1 | contig 47501 bp, 43 predicted proteins | sample KBSMisM32_FD_184310 | JGI IMG/M metagenome (GOLD analysis project Ga0207648, IMG submission 184310) | Miscanthus rhizosphere microbial communities from Kellogg Biological Station, Michigan, USA - KBS Miscanthus M3-2 (SPAdes) (version 2) | ecosystem: Host-associated > Plants > Roots >... | reverse complement strand
TGGAAGTCCGGCGCGCCGATCCTCTATCGCGGCCGCGAGCTTGCGTTGGAAGTGTTCCCGGCGCGGCGCGCGAGGATTGCGTCGGATCTGTTCAACCTGACCATCCTGCATCCCCGCGCACACGACGAAGCGCAGGTCGCGGAACTCGTGGGCAAGTGGCTGCGCGAGGAGGCGCTCGCGCTGGTGACGCCGCAGGTGCAGGCGTACGCCGGACGGGTCACCACCACGGCGCCGACCCTCAAGCTATCGAACGCGCGCAGCGAATGGGGCAGTTGCAATGCCCGCGGCGAGATTCGCCTCAATTGGCGGCTCGTCCAGTTGCCGCCGCCGCTGGCCGAATACGTGGTCGCGCACGAGGTCGCCCATCTCGTCGAGCTCAACCATTCGCCGCGTTTCTGGTCGTTGGTCGAAACGCTGATGCCTGGTCATGCGGCGCTGCGGCGTGAACTCGAAGATTGGACGGCGCTTTTGGCGGCGTGACCAAGTCGTCGGGGCCGCCTTCGCCGCGGGCCCACGATTTGTTCCCGATGATATTTGCGAAGGCTTCGGGCGGCCGCGCGCCTTCCACGTAGAAAGGGCACGAAGTGCCCCAATCGCAGTCCGCTTCGCGGACGGCTCAGTAACGTGCCTATGCGGGTCGTACGGCTTCGGCGGACGCCTGCGCTTTTCCTGCAAAACGGGTTTTAGCGCTCCTGACGCGGAGCGAGGGCGACGCCTACTCGCGCGGTGCGGGGAGCGTCGACAAGTCGACGTCGAGCTCTGCCTGTTCGCGCAACAGCCGGGTCAGCGTTGCCGCCAGCTCCTGCGCCGACCGCGTGTCGCGCCAGCGTCCGTCGGCGGCGCGAAAGTGAAATCCGCCGGATCGGGCCGCAACCCAGATCTCGCGATTCGCGACGTGGCGGTTGACGATGAGCTTGCCGTTCGCGCCGCAGTCGATTTCGAGAATCCCGTCGTTGAGGCTCCAGTCGACATCGGCGTCGCTCTCGTCGAGCGCCGCGTCGAGCACGGCACCGATTGCGGCGAGCGTGGCGTCGGCGGAGGCGATGAATGCGGTGTCGGAGGCCATGATGACGCGTGATACATTCACGCCGATGTTACGTCAATTCCGCCTGGCCGCCGTGCTCGCCGCCACGCTTGCGAACGTGGGTTGCGGCATCAAGGGACCGCTGGTGCTGCCGCCCGCCGCGCCGCCCGCTGCGGCTGCACCCGCGGTGCCGGCAACACCCGCCTCCGGCACTCCGCCGACGCCCGCTGCGACCACGTCCACGCAGACCGAACGCAAACCATGAGCCCGCCGGGCCGCCCCAAGGGCGAAGACCGGAGCGCCCAGCGCGCAGGTATTTCCACCACCGCATTCGCCTACCGCCACGGCGAGCTGCACGCCGAAGGGGTGCCGCTATCCACGATCGCCGCGCGCTTCGGCACCCCCTGCTATGTCTATTCGCGGGCCGCGCTCGAGAACGCCTATCGCGAGTTCGACGCGGCGTTCGCCGACGTCTCGCATCTCGTCTGTTACGCGCTCAAGGCCAATTCCAATCTCGCGATCCTCAACCTGTTCGCGCGCCTCGGCAGCGGCTTCGATATCGTCTCCGGCGGCGAGCTCGCACGCGTGATCGCCGCCGGCGGGGATCCCGCGAAGGTGGTTTTCTCCGGCGTCGGCAAGACCGAAGATGAGATGGCGCAGGCGATCAAGGCCGGGATCCTGTGCTTCAACGTCGAATCGGCCGGCGAGCTCGAGCGCCTCAATGCGGTTGCCGGAACGCTCGGGAAACGCGCCCCGGTCAGCTTTCGCGTGAATCCGGATGTCGACCCGAAGACGCATCCGTACATCGCAACCGGCCTCAAGGAAAGCAAATTCGGCGTGGCGTACGAGGACGCGCCGGGTCTCTTTGCACACGCGGCGACGTTGCCGAACATTGCCGTCCACGGCATCGACTGCCACATCGGATCGCAGGTCACCGACTTGTCCGCGTACGTCGAAGCGAGCGCAAAGGTGATGCATCTCGTCGACCGGATCGAGGCCGCCGGAATCCCGCTCCGGCATATCGACCTGGGTGGCGGGCTTGGCATTCGCTACCGCGACGAGGAAACCATCGATGCGTACGAATACGGCCTCGCGGTGCGCCAGGCACTGGGCGCACGCGCGCATCGCCTGCTGTTCGAGCCTGGCCGCTTCCTCGTCGGCAATGCGGGCGTGCTGCTGACGCGCGTCGAATATCTGAAGCCCGGCGCGGCGAAAAACTTTGCGATCGTCGACGCCGCGATGAACGATCTCCTGCGGCCCGCGCTCTATGGCGCCTGGCATCCGGTCGACCCGGTGCGACCGCGCAGCGCCGACGAACGGCACTGGGAAATCGTCGGTCCCGTTTGCGAGAGCGGCGATTTTCTCGCGCACGACCGGCTGCTCGCACTCGCCCCCGGCGACCTTCTCGCAGTAGGCGCCGCGGGTGCCTACGGGATGGCGATGAGCTCGAACTACAACTCGCGGCCGCGTGCCTGCGAAGTGATTGTCGACGACAGTAACGCGCATCTGGTCCGCCGCCGCGAGCGCGTCGACGAGCTTTTCGCGCCGGAAAATCCGCTGCCCTGATTGCTCGCCGAGCGGCGGCAAAGTGCACGCGCGAGCGCGTTCACAACGCAAAAATTTGCGGCCAAAACGGGCTTTTCGTGTGTGCGGAAAGCGCAACACTCATGGTCCTAACCGTCGGAATCGGCGACGAAATCTTGCAAATACGGCAAACGTGGCTACAATGCAGGCAGCAGGAGGAATGGGTTTGTCAAGTGGTTGCACGATAAATTTGACGATCCGGAACCACCTGCGGAGAAGAGAAGCAACATAACAGTTACGGTAACTCAGACAGGAGAAACCAAGATGATGGCAGACATGATGTCCATGATGACGCCGGCGGCCCCGTCCGCTGCGCCGAAGAAGAAGGCCGCTAAACGCAAACCGGCGAAGAAGAAAGCTGCGCCGAAGAAGAAGAAAGCGGCGAAGAAGGCGAAGAAGAAGGCAGCCCCGAAGAAGAAGGCCGCCAAGAAGGCGACGAAGAAGAAGGCCAAGAAGAAGACCGCCAAGAAGACCACGAAGAAGAAGGCCGCTCCGAAGAAGAGGAAAGCGGCAAAGAAGGCGAAGAAGAAGGCAGCCCCGAAGAAGAAGGCCGCCAAGAAGTCGACGAAGAAGAAGGCCGCCAAGAAGAAGTCGGCCAAGAAGACGACGAAGAAAAAGGCCGCGAAAAAGCTGTAATCCCGCGGCGACAAGGTCCGTTGCAATACTGCGACGGACGAAACGGGCGGCGCATTGCGTCGCCCGTTTTACATTCTTCGTGGCCAAATCGACCGGGCCGGCTTCGCCCGGCCCACGATTTGACCCCGATGCAAGTCAGCAAGAAAGGCTTCGGGCGGCCGGGCGCCTTTCTTGTAGAAAAGCCACGAAGCGGGCCGATCGCCGCCGCTGCCCGGCTGGCTCAGTAGCCTGCGCATGCGCCTTGAAAGCCCCAACGAGCGGATGCGCCCACCGAAGGTTGTCTGCGTGCGTGCGCGCTACTGAGCCTCGGCGAAGCCGACCGCGATCGGCGCGCTTCGTGCAGTTTCCGGAGGAAAGCGCGCGGCCGCCCGAAGCTTTCCTCTCTGACTGCCTTCGGGACAAAAAGGCCAAGCGCGCAGCGCTTCACCTTTTTGGCACGCCGCTTTTACGATTTGGGCACGTCCTGCATTCGAGCGGTGGGGACAGGCTTGATTGCGTTCCCGATGGGCTTGGCCGGGACCGCCTTGTGGGACTTCGCCTGCTTGCCCGCACCCCTGGTCGCGACCGCGCGCTTGGTGCTGCCGCCGGCTCTCGCGACCGGCACTACGTCGCTTGTCACACGCACCTTCTGCCCTGCGGCCAGCATGTCGTGGGAGATCGCATTCCACGTCTTGAGCTCCTGCACCGTGACGCCGTAGCGCACGGCGACGCGTTGCAGCGTATCGCCGCGCTTCGCCGTGTAGTAGAAAGTGCGCCCGGCAGGCACCGTGGTGAACACCGCCTCCGTGAGCGTCAATGCAGCTTCGTTCGATGGCCGTTGCGACGGCACCAGCAGCATATGTCCGACGGGAACGCGCGACCTGGAGCCGATGCCATTCACCGCGCGCAGCGTCTCGACCGACATCGCGTATTTGGTCGCAACTTGCGGCAGTGTCTCGTTGGGCTTGAGCCGGTAGGCTTGCCATGACACCAGCGGCTGGTCGGTCAGCTTGAGCTTGGCGGCGAAAATCTCGGCGTTGTCGATGGGCAGCAGGATCGACTGCTGGTCGGCGCCTGCGATCACCGGTCGGTTGTGCTGCGGATTGAGCGCCAGGAAATCCTCGAGCGACAGCTCCGCGAATTCCGCCGCGCGCTTGGTGTCCATCTTGCGGGTGGTTTTCACCACGGTGAAAAATGGCGCGTCCGGAACATCGGCCAGCGCGAGACCATACTTTTCCGGATCGCGAACGATGTTCTTCACCGCTTGCAGCTTCGGCAGGTAGTTTCGGGTCTCGGCGGGCATCGGAAGGCTCTCGTAGTCCGTGCCGAGACCCTTCGCCTTGTTCCGCGCCAGCGCGCGGCCGACATTGCCTTCGCCCCAGTTGTACCCGGCAAGCGCCAGTTGCCAGTCATCGAAATCGTCGTGCAGCTTGGTCAGATAGGTGAGCGCCTTGTCGGTGGCCGCGACGACGTCGCGGCGCGAATCGACCCAGAAGTCCTGCGTCAACCCATAGTGCTTGCCGGTCGAAGGGATGAATTGCCAGATGCCCGACGCCCGGCTGGTCGACATCGCAACGGGGTTGTACGCGCTCTCGACCATCGGAAGCAACGCGATCTCCGTCGGCATGTTGCGCGCCGAAACTTCGGTGACGATGTGGTACAGGTAGCGGCGGCTGCGCTCCACCATCCGCGCCATGTACTCGGGGCGCGCGGCATACCACTGCTCCCATTTCTCGACGAGCGGTCCATCGAGATCGGGGATCGCATAACCGGCGATGATCCGATCCCAGAGATCGCCGACCGGCGGCGGCAGCGGTTCGAGATCCGCGCCGGCGGCCGCGGGAAAAAGTTCAGGTTCCTTCGGTGCGGGGAGGGGTTCGGCAATCGGCTCCGGCGGAATCTCTGGCGCCACCGCGGCGACCTCCGGTGGCGGTAGCGGTGGTGGCGGCGCCGGCTCGACGGGAGCGGGAGCCGGTGTCGCGCAGGCGGCAAGCAACACTGCGACGGCGAGAATCAGGTTCTTCGGTAGGCGCAATTCGAGTTTCCGATGACGGCACAGGGCGTGCCGGGGCAAATGGGCTTCTCACCCAAATTTCGGCCCGATGGTAGGCCCCATCGCCGGGACCGTCAACCTGCGGGACCACCCGCCACGTTGGCTAGAAAGCGTTCTTCCACGCGCGCAGCACCGCAAACGTCTCGACGTCGTCGGCCAACCGATGCCCGGCGTGCGCCTCCGCCGCGGCCCTTACCGTGGGGATATTCGCGCGCAGGAACGGGTTGGTCGCGCGCTCGAGGTCGATCATCGACGGCAAGGTCGGTTCGCTCCGGTCGCGCTTGGCCTGCTCGCGCGCCTGGCGAGCGCGGATGTCGGCGTTCGCCGGCTCGACCGCCAGCGCGAAGCGAAGGTTCGCAAGTGTGTATTCGTGGCCGCAATACACGCGCGTCGCGGACGGCAACTGCGCAAGCGTCGACAGCGATGTCCACATCTGCCGCGGCGTGCCTTCGAACAGTCGCCCGCATCCGGCGGCGAACAGCGTGTCACCGCAGAACAGCGATGGCTGTCCGTTGATGTCGCCAAAATACGCAATGTGCCCCGCAGTGTGGCCGGGAATATCGAACGCCTTCAGCGTCACGGGCAGGCCGGGAACGTTGACGACGTCGCCGCCGGCGACCGCCTGCGTCCGGCCGGGAATCGTTTCCCGCGCGGGCCCGAAGACCGGCACGGCAAATTGCGCCAGCAATGCCGTATTGCCGCCGACATGGTCGTTATGATGGTGCGTGGCGAGTATTGCCGTCAGCGTGAGACCCTCGCGGGCGAGGTAGGCCAGGACGGGCGCCGCATCACCCGGGTCCACGACCACGGCGGTCGTTCCCTGCCGCATGAGCCAGATGTAGTTGTCCGCGAATGCCGGGATAGGGATAATTGCGATCATGGACGCATCTTCGGGACCGGCGGCGGGTGTGTCAACTAAGGCACCAACTGACCTAGCCACGCCGCTGGCCGAGTGGTTCGCCACCAAGCTTGGCCAGTATCTGCTTGCGCGGGAACAGGCCTATTTCGACCAGACGGTCGCCGATATCTTCGGCTTCAACGCGCTGCAGGTCGGGCTGCCCGAATGTCCATTCCTTGCGCAAAGCCGGATTCCTTCGCGGTGGACGCTCGATTATGATCCGCCCGCTGACATCATCGCCGATCCGCACGGCCTTCCGTTCGCCGAGAACGCCGTCGATCTCATCGTCATGCCGCACGCGCTCGAATTCACCGACGACCCGCATCTCATGCTCCGTGAGGCGTATCGGGTGATCCGTCCCGAAGGCCAGATCGTGATCGCGGGCTTCAATCCGTTTTCGCTGTACGGTGCCAAGCGCTATTTCGGGCGCTCGCAGAGGCCGCCGTGGAACGGCAATTTCATCGCGCTCTATCGGCTCAAGGACTGGCTGACGCTGCTCGGGTTCGAAGTGGTCGGCGGCCGCCTCGATGCGTATGCGCCGCCGTTCTCCCGGGAAAAATGGCTGCACCGCTTCGGGTTTTTCGAGTCCATCGGCGATCGCTGGTGGCCGATCGCGGGCGGCGTCTATTACCTGCGCGCGACGAAAAAAGTGCTCGGCATGCGTGTGCTGACGCCCGCCTGGGAGCGCCGCGAGAGGCGCAAGAAAGCGCTGGCGCCCGCCCGCGCACGCGAAGGCCTGACCACGTCGGATCGTCTGCAACGGTGAGCACCGCAGGGCCGCCGAATGGCGCACTCTTAGGGGGCAGCGCAGCGGCGAAAGCCGCGAAGCGCGGGGGTCCATCATCACGTCGGTCGTGATCTATACCGACGGCGCCTGCAAGGGCAATCCCGGCCCCGGCGGCTGGGGTGCGCTGCTGCGCTCGGGGACGCGCGAGAAAGAATTGTTCGGCGGCGAGCCGCACACGACCAATAATCGGATGGAGCTCACTGCGGTCATTCGCGCGTTGCAATCGCTGACGCGCACGGCCCGCGCCGAGATCTACACGGATTCCCAGTACGTGAAGAACGGCATCGAAACCTGGATTCACGCATGGAAGCGCAATGGCTGGAAAACGGCGGACAGGAAGCCGGTGAAGAACGCCGACCTGTGGCGGGAGCTGGATGCGCTCGTCGCGCAGCACGACGTTGCGTGGCACTGGGTGCGAGGCCACGCCACCGATCCCGACAACATCCGCGCCGATGCGCTGGCCAATCGCGGCGTGAATGGCAATCAGACGGGGACCTGAACGACGAGAGGGCCGAAGCGTCAGCCCGTCCCCGCGCCCAGCGTTTTCTCGATTCGCCGCGCGAAGACTTCCATCTCCTTGCCCGCCTGTTTGTCGCCCTTGCGCTTTGCTACCGTGATGCCGGTGCGGTAAGCCGCGAGCGCCTCGGTCAGCTGCCCGTGGTCGGCAAGCGCGCGGCCAAGGGCCTTCCATGCCGCCGTGTATTCCGGGTCCAGCGTGACGGCCTGCCGCAGATGCATGGCGGCTCGCGCATGGTCACCCGTTTTCAGGTATTCGAGCCCAAGCGAATAGCGCAGCAGCCCGCCGTCGCGCCCCGCGGCCAGCATCCTCTCGAAATTCGCGAGCGCCGTCGACGGAGGATCGGACATCGGGACCACCGGCTACTTGGTAATGAAGGTGCCGGACGCGCAATCGATGTGCCGCATCGGATAGATCACCTGCCGATCCTCGCCCTTCAGCTTGCCTTCGATGGTCGCATAGAGCCAGCCTTCGGTCGCGCGCCGGTAAATGATTCGCTGCGGAAAATCGTGCTCGGGATTCGAGAACGTGAAAATCGTGTCCTTGTCGTCGGTCGTGACCGAGACGAGCCTGAAGGCATCCTCCTTTTGCCCTGAGGGAATCGCGACGTAGTAGACGCCATCGACGCGCGGCTCGATGCGGAGGTACTCATAGCTCTGGAGCTTGCCCTGGAACACCGTCGAGCCGACGCCGAGCAGCATGCCTCCGCGCAACGGCGACCATTGCTCGCGAAAATCACGCTGATTGACCGTGCCGCCCCAGCATCCGTCGAGCCAGGCCAGCGCACCGACGTCGGTGGTCGTCGTGTCGGCGGTCTTCACCGAGGCGGCAGGGGCCGCCACGGTTTGCGCGCCGGTCGGGCCGGCGACGAATGCCGCCAATCCGGTGCACGACAGCAGGATGGCGACGGATATTGCACGCTTGATCATAGGGAATCCAGGTCATTGCTGCCGCGCGAGCGGCAGGTTGAGAAGAAGATTCTGCGGTTTGAGCTTCAGCCGTCGCTCGCCGTCCATCGCCATTGCGAGATAGACCGGTCGGCCGGCAATGGCCGGCCGCATGTCGGCCGGGTTGGCGAATTCAAGGCGGAACAGGCACAGCAGGCGCCCCATGCGCTGCTCGTCGATATCGACATCATTGTAAAGGTCGTTCAGCAGGCCGCTCGCTTCGGCATCGAGGCCGACGTGCCACACCCAGCGCTTGTCATCAATCGCGCGCTCGTCCTTGATCGTGACGTCGATGCCGAGAAAGTGCCGGACCCACCGCTCGAGCACGCGGCAGAGCGCATCGAGCGCCGGCCGACCGCGATTGAGGCTGACCGACAGGTCATGACGTTCGTCGCGCTCCCAATACTGTTCGGCGTTCTCCGTGTCGAGCACGTCGAGCTCGATGTCGCGCGCGGGCGTCCTGTTCTGCGCCAGCAATTCACCGAGCGAGCCAAAGCCGCCGGTCGTTGCGAACAGGTCCACCGTCGTCTCGTCGGCGGCCATCACCGCGCCGTCCTCGAGCACAGCGATCCTCTGCGGACGGAACAGCATTTCCGCCGCGCGCGCCTCCATTGGAGCCGACCCGCTCCCCAGAATGTGGCGGAGCAGGACCTGCGTCAGCTGCTGGACGAAGAGCGGCGGCACGTCCACACCGGTTCCCTGGAAGAGCTCCACGTACGCGGCCTCGAGCGAATTCGCCGCCAGCAGCCGCGCGCGAAAACGCAGCCAGATCCCGTAATTTTCCCGGGCGTCGGGATCGGTGATGGCGGCCAGTTCGTCCGCCGCGACGTTTTTCCGGGGATTGCCGAGCAGCGCGTCATGCAGCGCGAGCTCGCCCGCGCACGACTCGCGAATCGGCGCGAGCTCCGGACGGACCAGATAGCTGCGCAGGAAGTCGTCGGTGACGGTGAGACGGCCGTCGGTGCCCACCGTGAGCAGCCGATAGCCGCAGGCGGGCCAGAAATCGGGCACTGCGTTCCCCGTGCCTTATCCGCCCAGCATCGCCTTCTTGAGGTCGGCCTGCGCCGGCTTGTCGCCGAGCCAGATCCTGGTGAGCGCACGGTTGAACGGGTCACCGGCAATCGAGCCCTTGGCCGCGCCGTTCAGCGCAATCTTGGTCGCGCCGTCGACGAAGTCGAGCGTGACGACGTCGCCCTCCTTGACGTCGCCCAACGATTTCATCGTCGCGACGAGCTGGTCCACTTGCGGCTTGATCGCCGCAAGCTCCTCGGCGGAAGTGTTGTCCTTCAGCCCGTCGGACAGTGCGTCGATCAGCTGATCCGAGGAGAGGCTGCGCAGGATGTTGAGCTGGAACCGCCGCGGCGCCTTCTCCAGCACGGCGGCAAGCGTCGTGGCCTTGGCCGGCACGTAGAGACTGCCGACATAGACCTTGAAGACCGCGCGCGAGCGTACGCCAGCGCCGTTCAGCACGAGCTCCTGGCCACCGAGCGTCGCCTTGTCGTCGAGCTTGACCCCGCCTACTTCGGCCGCTTGCGCGCCGGCGGCGACCATCAGACCCAATACCGTAAACAGAATCTTGCGCATGCTTTCTCCTGGTTGATTCGAATCGCCGACCCCATCGAAAACGGTGGCGGGTGGATGAGCTTACATCGCCTCGAAGATGCCCGCGGCGCCCATGCCCGTGCCAACGCACATGGAAACCATTCCGTATTTCTGTCGGCGGCGCTTCATGCCATGCGTGATCGTCGCCGTGCGAATCGCGCCGGTGGCACCCAGCGGGTGGCCGAGCGCGATAGCGCCGCCCAGCGGGTTTACCTTCGCGGGGTCGAGCCCGAGATCGCGCACGACGGCGATCGCCTGCGCCGCAAAGGCTTCATTCAATTCGATCCAGTCAATCTGGTCCAGCCTGATGCCGGTTGTCTCGAGCACCTTGGGAATCGCCGCAATGGGGCCCACGCCCATGATCTCGGGCGGCACGCCGGCCACCGCGAAGCCCACCCAGCGCGCGAGTGGGGTCAGGTCGAGCTCCCGCAACACCTTTTCCGAGACCAGGAGCGACGCGCCTGCGCCATCGGACATTTGCGAGCTGTTGCCGGCGGTGACCGAGCCCTTCGCGGCGAAGACCGGGCGCAATTTCGCGAGGCCTTCTGCGCTCGTATCGGCCCGCGGACCCTCGTCGCGCTGGACCACCTTCGACTTCGTCACGACCTTGCCGGTGGCGAGATCGGGCGCATCCTCGTTGACGGTAATCGGGCTTACCTCGGCATCGAATTCGCCCGAGGCTTGTGCCGCCAATGCTTTCTGATGCGAGGCAAGCGCGAACGCATCCTGATCTTCGCGCGAGACTTTCCACTGCGCAGCCACTTTCTCGGCCGTGAGCCCCATCCCGTACGCGATCCCGACGTTTTCGCCATGCGCGAACACCGCCTCGTTGATCGCCAGGCGCCCGAGCATGGGAATCATGCTCATGCTCTCCGTGCCCGCGGCGATCATGATGTCGGCCTCGCCGGTGCGGATCCGATCGGCCGCGATCGACACGGCATTGAGCCCCGACGAGCAGAAGCGATTGACCGTCATGCCGGCGACGCTGTTCGGCAGCCCCGCCAGCAGCACGCCGATGCGCGCGACATTCATGCCTTGTTCGTATTCAGGCATCGCGCAGCCGACGATGGCGTCTTCGATACGCTGCGGTTCGATCGCCGGCGCCTGCGCCAGCACGCTGCGCAACACATGGGCGAGCAGCGTGTCGGGACGCGTCGACTTGAAGGCACCGCGCGGCGCCTTGCCGACCGCGGTGCGCGTCGCGGCGACGATGTAGGCGTCCTGCATTTGTTTGGTCATCGTTGCATGTCCATCTCAATTCCGCAGCGGCTTGCCCGTGGCCAGCGTATGCGCGATGCGCGCCTGCGTCTGCTCGTTGCGCAGCAGCGCCATGATTTCGGCTCGCTCGAGCGCGAGCAGCCACTCTTCATCCACCAGGCTGCCAGCATCGACTTCGCCGCCGCACAGTACGCGTGCCACGCGCTTGCCGATCTCGAAATCGTACGGGCTGATGAAGCCCCCGTCGCGCATGTTGACCAGCATCATTTGCAGCGTCGCGAAGCCCGTCTTGCCCACGACCGGCACGTCGCGCGCCGGCAAGGGCGGCCGGTAACCGGCGTCCGCGAGCGCCTTCGCCTCGACCTTCGCCACATGCAGCAGTTCGTAAGGATTCATCACGACAATGTCGGCGGGACGCAGATAACCCAATTCCTTCGCGTCCAACGCGCTCTTGGCCACGGTCGCCGTGGCGATCGTCTGGAAATACGTGCGGATGAACGGAAACTGATCGAGCTGGCTGCCGTTGGCGCCGCGCCGCGCCTCTTCCGCCGCGCGGACGACCAACTCCTTGCTGCCGCCGCCGCCCGGCAGCAGGCCGACGCCGACCTCGACCAATCCGATGTACGACTCGAGCGCGGCCACCGTGCGGTCGGCATGCATGATGAACTCGCACGAGCCGCCGAGTGCCATGCCGCGCACCGCGCAGACCGTCGGAATTAGACTGTGCCGCAAACGCATCGCCGTGCGCTGGAACTTCGCGACTACCGCTTCGATCGTATCCCACTGTTTGGCGGTAATCGCCGGCGCGATCGCCGCCAGGTTGGCACCGAGCGAGAACGGTTCCCTGGGCTGCCAGATGACGAGCGCGGCGCATTGCCGTTCCGCTTCATCGAGCGCGCGCAGCAAACCGTCGAGGACGTCCTCACCGATCGTGTTGGCTTTGCTCTTGAACGACACGATGCCCACGTCATCGCCCAAGTGCCACATCCGCACCGCCTCGGTGTCGAAGATCGTCGTCCCCGTGTGGGCGGGACGTTCGCCCAGCACTGGATCGGGAAAGAGTTGCCGGCGGTAGACCGGCAATGTCGAGCGCGGCACGAATTCGTCACGGGCCGCGGAATACGCGCCGTGCGGCGCGTGCACGCCGCGCGCGGCGCTCACCTTGTCGCCATTCACCCATGCGGGGAGCGGAACCTTCGCGAGCGCCTTGCCACCGGCGATGTCCTCGGCCACCCAGCCGGCGACCTCCTTCCAGCCCGCCGCCTGCCATGTTTCGAACGGACCCATCTGCCAGCCGAAGCCCCAGCGGATCGCGAGATCGACGTCGCGCGCATTGTCGGCGACGTCGGCGAGGTGGTAGGCGCTGTAATGGAAGAGGTCGCGGAAGATGGCCCACAGGAATTGCGCCTGCGGATGCGCACTCGCGCGCAGCTTGGCGAATTTCTCGGCGGGCGCGCGGATCTTGAGCAGCTCGGCCACCTCCGGGGCGACCTCGCCCGCGGCCGCGCGATAGTCGCGCGCCGCGGGATCGAGCACTTGAATGTCCTTGCCGACTTTGCGGAAAAAGCCCGCCTTCGTCTTGGCGCCGAGGGCGCCTTGCGCCACCAGGCCGGCCAACACCGGCGGCGTGGCGAACAACGGGTGCCACGGATCGTCGGGCAGCGTGTCGAACATCGTCTTGACGACGTGCGCCATGGTGTCGAGGCCGACGACGTCCGCGGTGCGGTACGTTGCGCTCTTGGCGCGGCCGATAGCGGGACCGGTCAAGGCGTCCACGACGTCGAAGGGCAGGGCGAACGCCTGCGTGTGCCGCATCGTCGCCAGCACCGAGAAGATGCCGATGCGATTGGCGATGAAATTGGGTGTGTCCTTGGCGCGAATCACGCCCTTGCCGAGCGTAGTCGTCAGCAGCGCCTCGAGCCCGTCCAGCAGCACGGGTTCGGTCTGCGGCGCCGCGATCAGCTCGACCAGATGCATGTACCGCGGCGGATTGAAAAAGTGCACGCCGCAAAAGCGTGGACGCATGCGTTCCGGCACCGCGCCGGACAAAGCGGCCAGCGAAAGGCCGGAAGTATTCGACGCGAGAATCGTCGTGGGCGCGAGATGCGGCGCGATTTTTTCGTAGAGATCGCGCTTCCAATCGAGCCGCTCGGCGATCGCCTCGATCACGAGATCGCATTCGGCGAGGCGCGCGAGGTCGCTGCCGTAATTGGCGGCCTCGATGGCCGCTGCGCGGTCCTTGGCTGCCAGCGGTGCCGGCTCCAGCTTGGCGAGACCCGCGATGGCTTTGACGACGAGCCCGTCGGGGTCGCCGTCTTTGGCGGGCAAGTCGTACAGCAGCGCCGGGATGCCGGCGTTGGCCAGGTGCGCGGCGATCTGCGCACCCATCACACCGGCGCCGAGAACGGCGGCTTTGCGCAGGAGGATCGGAGAAGTTGACATGGCAGGGGCGGCTACGAAGCCCGAAAACACCACGGGCCACAATGAGATGCGCGAGGCACCGGCACGCAAATACTATCAAACCGCATTGGAGGAGATCGTCTGTAGACCAGCCCCCATCGGATCGATGCGTCCTTCGTCAAAAAGAGATGGCCGGGCTGCCCCGGCCATCGTGATTGCGCGCGCAATGCGGCTAGAACGTGTACGTGGCCTGCATCGAGAGGATCCACACGCTCGCGTCGTACGAGCCGTTGACCAGCGCATTGCTGGGCGTGCTGCCCTGATTCTGGTTGAAGCTCGGGCTGTCGGCGAAGATGTAGACGAAACCGGCGTCGAACTTCCAGTTCGGCGTCCACTTGTACTCCCCGCCGATCGCGAGCCACCAGCGATCGGAATCCGGCAGCCGCACCGTGGGAGCGTTGGTCACCGGCGTCTGGTCGTACGCGACGCCAAACCGGGCCTTCCACTGGTCGCTGACCTTGTACGAGGCGCCAGCCGAAAACTTCCACGAGTCGTCCCAGTTAAGCGCCACCGTGGGCAGCGACGGCGGCGAGGTCGTGCTGAACGCCAATTGGGGAATGCTCGACCAGCCCGTGTATTGAACGTCGCCCATCAGTTCCCACTGCTGGTTGACCTTGTAGACGAACGAGAGGTTTGCGATCGCCGGAAGGGTGATGTCCGAGTTGACGCCACGACCGAACAGCGCCTGGCTGTTGACCCCTGCGGACAGAGCGGCGATCGTTCCCGCGAGCTGCGGCGGCGTCCCGGCCGGCACCGTCACGGTCGGATTTGAGAAGCTGACGTTGCCCGACGCACTGTACTTGATCTCCGAGCGGTAGCTCGCCCCCAGGCGCAGCTGGGGCGTGGCATCCCACGCGAGGCCGATGTTCCAGCCCCACGCCCAGTCGTCGGCGGTGATCGTCGCCTTGGAATCGAGTCCGGGGGTCAGACCCGCAATGGCGTTGAAGGTGGGTGACCCGGGCGCAACGCCCGCGCCCGCGGCGGCCTGCAGCAGCGCGCCCGAATAGTTGACGTTCTGCGTCAACGTCGCCTTCACCTGCTGGTAGTTGACCCCGACGCCGACGGCGAACTGCGGATTGATCTTCCACGACAGCGCCGGGTTGACGTTGAGCGTCTCGATCTTCGACTTGAGGCCTTGATAGCGGCCGATCCAGCCGTCGTCGTACTCGGTCACCAGGCCGAAGGGAACGTTGATGCCGAGACCGAACGCCCATTGCTGGTTGATCGGAACCACCATGGAGAGGTTCGGCGTGTAGTTGTAGCCGCCGGCGTCGCCGCCGTTGTTACCGAGCGGCTGGAGCACCGCAGGGGAACAGGCGGGAGGATAACAGCCGGCCGGCTGTGACGCGTTGTTGTTGAACTTGATCGACGGCACGATGATGTTGAGGCCGGCCGCTACTTGTGGTTTCGAGAACTGCGACAGTGCGGCGGGATTCCACCACATCGCGCTGACGTCATCCGTGAACGCCGCGCCCGCGGCGAACGCATTGCCGATGCTGCTGGCGCTCTGCTCGTTCAACTGGAAACCTGTGCCGAACGTCTGCGTCGAAGCCAGACCCAGCACCAGCGCGGCGACGGCTTGTGCAAGCTGTTTCTTCTTCATCGAAGCCGATTGCATGGATGCTCTCTCCTCTTGGGCAGCGATTGGTAATCCCTTTTGGCCCCGGCACTTGCGGCCGGATTGACCCCATTCTCGGAGTCACTATACACCCCGCAAAGGCGCCAAAAAAAGCTCGTGGTCAAGGTTTTGCGATCTCGCGTGGCCGGCGGTCGTCGCCGACGGCAACATAGGTCAGCACGGCTTCGGTGACGCGCACCGTGATCAGATCTTTTGGATTGCGTTGCGCATAGACCTCGACGTCGACGGTGATTGACGTCTTTCCGACGCGCGTGACCTCGGCATAGAACGTCACCAGGTCGCCGACGAACACCGCCTGCTTGAACGTGAACGAATTGACGGCCACCGTGGCGACGCGGCCGCGCGCGTGACGCGCCGCCATCACACCGCCCGCGATATCGACCTGCGCCATGATCCAGCCGCCGAAGATGTCGCCGTGCTGGTTGACATCGGCGGGCATGGGCACCACGCGCAGCACGGGCTCTCGATCGGGCAGTTTCGCGGTCATGGCGATGCGGGCGGACGCGCTGTCAAGCTCGCGCTGCCGCGGCCTTCTTCGCTTCGTCGCGCAGTTCCCTGCGCAGGATCTTGCCGACATTCGACTTCGGCAGGTCGGTGCGGAACTCGACGTCGCGCGGACATTTGTAGCCGGTCAGATTCTCGTGGCAGTACTTGAGCACTTCCTCCTTCGACAGCGCGGGATTCTTCCTGACGACGAACAGCTTGACCGCTTCGCCGGACTTCTGGTCGGGCACGCCGACCGCCGCGCACTCGAGCACGCCCGGATGGCCGGCGATGACACCTTCGATCTCGTTGGGATACACGTTGAAGCCCGACACCAGGATCATGTCCTTCTTGCGGTCGACGATCTTGACGAAGCCGCGCTCGTCCATGACGCCGACATCGCCGGTCGCGAACCAGCCATCCTTGTCGATGACCTTGTCCGTTTCGTCCTGGCGCTGCCAGTACCCGGCCATCACCTGCGGCCCCCGGATGCAGATCTCGCCCGGCTGGCCGAGCGGGACCTCGTTTCCCCCATCGTCGCGCAGGATGAGCTCCGTCGACGAGATCGGCAGTCCGATCGACCCGTTGTACGCGGGCAGGTCGAGCGGATTGATCGTCGCCGCCGGCGACGTCTCGGTCAACCCATAGGCTTCGATCAACGGCACGCCGGTGATTTCCTTCCACTTGTTCGCGACCGCTTCCTGCACGGCCATGCCGCCGCCGAGCGTGATCTCGAGCGACGAAAAGTCGAGCTTCGCGAATTCCGGATTGTGGATGAGCGCGTTGAACAGCGTGTTGACGCCGGTGAACGTGGTGAACTTGAATTTCCCCATTTCCTTGACCAAGCCGGGGATGTCGCGCGGATTCGGGATCAGCACGTTCTCGCCGCCGAGCGACATGAAGACCAGGCAGTTCGCCGTCAGCGAAAAGATGTGATACAGCGGCAGCGGCGTGATGATCACTTCGCGCCGGTCGGGGTGGAGAAACGGCCGGATCCACGCGCGCGCCTGGACCATGTTGGCGACGATGTTCCGATGGAGCAGCATCGCGCCCTTCGCGACACCGGTGGTGCCGCCCGTGTATTGCAGGAACGCGATGTCGTCGTGGGTCACCGGAACACGCTCGAGCGTGCGCTTCCTGCCTTCGGCGAGCGCGTCGGACAAGCGGATCGACCCCGGCAGCGAGAACCCGGGAATCATCTTCTTCACGTGGCGCAGCACGAAATCGACGATCAGTCCCTTGAAGCCGAGCAGCTCGCCGATCGAGGTCACGACCGCCTGCCGGATGGCCGTCTTGCCGATGACTTCGGCAACGGTGTTCGCGAAGTTCTCGACGACCACGATCACTTCTGCGCCCGAATCCTTCAGCTGGTGCTCGAGCTCGCGCGGCGTGTACAGCGGATTGACGTTGACCACCGTGCACCCGGCGCGCAACGTGCCGAACAGGCACACCGGATACTGGAGGATGTTGGGCATCATCAACGCGACCCGGCTGCCTTTCTTGCAGCCGATCCCCTGCAGCCACGCGCCGAACGCCGCGGACAGCGTGTCGAGCTCGGCGAAGGTCAGCGTCTTGCCCATGCACGAGAACGCCGGCCTTGAACCGTACTTGCCGACGCTTTCCTCGAAAATCTCCCGGACCGACGCGTACTCGTTGATGTCGATCGTGGCGGGAACGCCCTTCGGGTAGTGCTTGAGCCAGATTTTTTCCACGACGCTCTCCCCCTGCCGCGCACTGCGGGTGCGGCGTTTCACCCGGCGTACTCGACGGGTTTCCAGGATTTTCAGCGGACGGTGCCAGCCCTTGCGTGGGGCTTAAAGCATCCTGTCAAAAATCGTACACCAGTAATCGCGGTGACGGTTCACCGCTCATGCAACTCCCGCATAATGCAACGGGCCGCCCCTGAACGGGGCAAAACCGGTTCCGAATATCGCACCGGCGTCGACCAGATCGGCATCGGCGACAATGTGCTCGGCCAACGCGGCCTTCGCTTCGGCGACCAGCGGGCCCACCAGCCGGTCGGACAGCCCCGCTGGCACATCGCCGGCCGCGTTCTTCTGGGGTTTGCCCTCGACCCACAGGTAAAACCCACGTCCGGTCTTGCGGCCGAGATTGCCTGCCGCCACCAACTCGGTTAATCGTCGCGGCGGCGCCGTGCCGCCGCCCAGCATCTTGCCGACCTCCATGCAGATGTCGAGACCGACGGTATCCGCGAGCTCGATCGGACCCATCGGCATCCCGAAAAGAAGGGCGGCTTCGTCGATGACTTCGGGCGCGATGCCGTCGTCGACGGCGCGGAAGGCCGCCATCAGATACGGCGCAAGAATGCGATTCACCAGGAATCCCGGCGCACTCCTGACCGGCAGCGGCAGCTTGTCGATCTGCCGCACGAATGCCGCGGCGAGCGGAACTAGGACTTCGCGGGTCTGCCGGCCGATGACGATTTCGACCAGCATCATCTTCGCGACCGGGTTGAAAAAGTGCAGGCCGATCAGCCGGGTGGGGTCGTTCAGCGCACCGGCGATTTCCTCGAGCGGAATGCTCGACGTGTTGGTGGCCAGGATCGCGTCCGGTTTCGCCTTCGTCTCGAGTGAGGCAAACAGCGACCGTTTGGCCTCGACGTTCTCGAAGATTGCCTCGATGATCACGTCGGCGCGCGCGATGCCGTCGCCGGCCACGTCGGGAATCAACCGGTCATTCGCGTCGCGCGCGCGCCGCGGATCGCGCAGTCGGTCCGCGAACAGCTTGCCCGCGCGCTGCATCGCCGGCACCAGCCGCTCGGCATTCTGGTCCTGCAGCGTGACGCGCAGTCCCCGCAGCGCGCACCACGCCGCGATGTCGCCGCCCATGGTGCCGGCCCCTACGACGTGCACGTGCGCGGCCTTGAATTCGCCTTCCTTGCCGAGACTCTTCAACCGTTCCTGCAACCGGAACACGCGGATCAGATTGGCGGCCGTGGGGGTGGCGAGCAGCGACGGGATCGACGCCGGATCCGACGGCGGCGCAGCCAGCGCATCGCCGTCGTACTTGACCCACAGCTCGAGAATCGCATAGGGCGCCGGGTAGTGCTCGCGCCGCGCGCGCTTCGCGACCTGCTTTTCCGCTTGCGCGGCGATGAAGCGGCGCGCCAGCGGATGCAGCGTCAGCGACAGCGGGAGGTCGAGATGCCGCGGCCGCGGCAACGCGCGCAGCACGCCGCGCACGGTGTTCTCCATGATCCGCACCGGCACGCATTCGTCGGCGATGCCCAGCTTTTTCGCGCGCCGCGCATCGATGGTCTTTCCGGTCAGCAGCAGGTCGAGCGCCGCGGGCGCGCCGATCAACCGCGGCAGGCGCTTGATGCCGCCCCAGCCGGGAACGATCCCCAGCATCACTTCGGGAAGACCGAGCCGCGTTCCCGGCTCGTCGACCACAACGCGATACCGGCACGCGAGCGCCAGCTCCAACCCACCGCCCAGACAGAATCCGCGGATGAGCGCCAGCGTCGGATACTTGACGTTCGCAAGCCGCTCGAAGGCATCCCAGCCGCGCTTGACGATCGCGATCGCGCCGGCTTCGTCCTTGACGTCGCCCAACTCGTCGACATCGGCGCCCGCAATGAAGCCGCCTGCCTTGCCGGAGCGAATCACCAGACCTTTCGGCGGTTCGCGATCGAGCGTGTCCAGGGCTTCGTTCAATTCCGCCAGCACTGCGGCCGACAACGTGTTGACCGCGGCTCCCGCTTTGTCGAACGCGAGGGTCGCGAAGCCATCGGCGTCGCGAGAGATGGTCCAATGCTGCATCGGCGCTCCTGATAATCGATTCGTGACGCGGCTATGCGCGTTCGACCAGCATTGCGCCGCCCAAGCCGCCACCGATGCAGATCGCCGCCATCCCGCGCTTGCCGCCGGTGCGGCGCAGCGTATTGAGGACATGCAGCACAATCCGGGTGCCCGAAGCCCCGACGGGGTGCCCGAGCGCAATCGCGCCGCCGTCGACGTTCAGCTTCGCGGGATCGATCGTGCCCAGCGCGCCTGGCAATCCAAGCTCCGTGCGGCAAAATTCGTCGCTCGCCCACGCGCGCTCGCACGCGATGACCTGCGCGGCAAAGGCTTCGTTGATTTCCCAGGCGTCGAGGTCGTTGAGACCCAGATGATGCCGCGTAAGAATCGGCGTGGCCGCGTAGACCGGGCCCAATCCCATCTGCGCCGGATCGAGACCCGCCCATTGGGAGTCGACGATGCGGCCGATGGGTGTCAGCCGATGCTCGTCGACGGCGCGCTGCGACGCGACCACCACCCACGCGCCGCCGTCGGTCACCTGTGAGCTGTTGCCCGCGGTGACGTTGCCGTATTTCTTGTCGAAGAACGGCCTGAGCTTGGCCAGGTTCTCGACCGTCGAATCCTCGCGTACGCCGTCGTCCGCCGCATACAGCGCGCCGTTCTTGTCGTAGAGCGGCACGAGCTCGCTGGCGAAGTGCCCCGCCTTCTGCGCCGCAAGCACTCGCGCGTGGCTGCCCGCCGCGAAGACGTCCATTTCGTGGCGCGTGATGCCGAAGCGGTAGGCCAGGTTCTCCGCGGTCTGCCCCATCAGCAATCCGCAGATCGGATCGGTGAGGCCCTTCATCAGCGCGATCACCGGCGCAAAATAATGCGGCCTGAACTTCGCAAGCAGCGCCGCCCGCTGTCCTGCCGACTTGGCGGCATACCACTGCGACAGCCACATCACCATCGCATCGGAGAAAAGCAGCGGTGCTCGTGACAGCGCGTCAACGCCGCCGGCGAGCACGAGATTCGAGCGGCCGGCGCGGATGTTGTTGACCGCCGAGTCGATCGATTGCATCCCGGAAGCGCAATTGCGCATGACGGTCCAGCCGGGCACCTTGAGGCCGCACCCCATGCGCAATGCGCTCACGCGGCCGATGTTGACCTCGTCGGCGGACGGCGCCGCGCAGCCGAGGATCACTTCGTCGAGTTGCGGCGGTTCGAAGTGCTGGCGCAGCAGCAGCGCCCGGCCGGCATCGGTCGCGAGATCGGAGGCCGCGAACGGGCCGGGACGATTGCGCGCCTTGAGGAATGGCGTGCGGGCACCGTCGATGATGTAGACAGGTTCATTCATCAGACCACACCCGCGGGTAGCCTGGCCTCCGCTGGCGCCCAGGACCTGGCCGACAGCGATTGCCGGTGCAGCGCCTCGATCGCCGGTAACAGCAACGACGCGCCCAGATCGCGATCGAAGTCATCGACGCGAATCACCTGTTCCACCAGCTCGCGCTGCGCAATCAAGGCCGCCTCCTCTTCCGCATCGATGACGCCGGCCGCGACGCCGCGCTTGGCGAGCACCTCGACACCGGCACCCGGCGCCAGATGGCCGTCGATGCGGCGATGACGGATCGCCGCCTTGAGCTTGGCCTCGATTGGCTCCGCCGCCACGGTTGCCGCCAACGCGCGCTCGATGAGGCCGACCGGATCGTCATCGCTTTGGCCGATATACATGGCGGCCGTCAGGCGATCGCGGGTGGCCGACGGTGCGATCAGCAGGTGCGCGACCGCGTGGCCGAGGGCGTCCGACGGCACGACATAGGGGCGGCCCAGCGGGAACACGATGCGGCGCATCAGCGTCGCGATCAGCCGATTCGGAAAGTTCGAGATCACGCCCTCGAACGCCGTCTGTGCCTTGAACATCGCGTCCCAGATCGCCCAGTGCATGAGCGGCGCATCGTCCGCCTGCGCCCCTTCCGCTTCGTAGCGCTTGAGGGTGGCCGAACACAGATACAGCAGCGACAGGATATCGCCCAGGCGTGCCGACAGCTTCTCCTTGCGCTTCAACGCACCGCCCAGCGTTCCCATCGACACGTCCGCCAGGAATGCGAGTGCGGCCGAAAAGCGGGTGAGCTGTTGATAGTACCGGCGCGTCTTCGGCGCCACGCCCTCGGGGATGCGGACGAAGTGCGAACCGGTCATGCCGGTGACGAAGGTGCGCGCGAGGTTGGATAGCGTGAAGCGCACGTGACCGAACAGCGCGGCGTCGAAGGCGATCGACGCCGCGTCGTGGTCCCGTTCGCGCGTGGCGTTGATTTCCCTCAGCAGGAACGGATGGCAGCGAATCGCGCCCTGCCCGAAGATGATGAGGCTGCGCGTCAGGATGTTGGCGCCCTCGACAGTGATTGCCACCGGATGCTGCATGTAGGCGCCACCCAGGAAATTCGAAGGCCCCATGCAGATGCCCTTGCCGCCGATGACATCCATGCCGTCGTTGATGGTCTGCCGCGCGCGTTCGGTGATGTGGTATTTGGCGATCGCCGACACGACCGCGGGCTTCTCGCCCAGATCGATCGCGCTCGCGGTCAGCATCCGCGTCGCGTCGATCATGTACAGGTTGCCCCCCATCCGCGTGAGTGCTTCCTCGACGCCCTCGAACTCGCCAATCGCCGTCTTGAATTGCGTGCGCACGCGGGAATAGCCACCGACGGCGCGCACCGCGAGCATCGACATCCCGGTATTCGACGACGGCAGCGAAATGCCGCGGCCCGCTGCCAGGCACTCCATCAGCATCCGCCAGCCCTTGCCGATCATCGGCTGGCCGCCGATGACCCAGTCCATCGGAATGAATACGTCGCGGCCCCAGTTCGGGCCATTCTGGAACACGGCGTTCAGCGGCATGTGGCGGCGGCCGATGTGCACGCCCGGATGCGACGTCGGAACGAGCGCGCAGGTGATGCCCATGTTCTCGCGCTCGCCCAGGAGCTTGTCCGGATCGTAGACACGGAACGCGAGCCCGAGCAGGGTTGCCACCGGCCCCAGCGTGATGTAGCGCTTGTCCCACGTCACGGAAAGCCCGAGGACGCGTTTACCCTCGTGCTCGCCCCACCGAACGTAGGCGTAGTCGGGGATCGCCGCCGCATCGGAGCCCGCATACGGATTGGTAAGCGCAAAACACGGAATGTCGATGCCCTTGGCGAGACGCGGCAGGTAGTGCCGTTTCTGCTCGTCCGTTCCATAGTGGCGCAACAGCTCGCCCGGACCGAGCGAATTCGGCACCATGACGGTCACGGCCGCCGTGCCGGAGCGCGTCGACAGCTTGGTGATCACTTGCGAATGCGCCCACGCGGAGAACCCGAGGCCGCCGTATTCCTTCGGAATGATGATGCCGAAAAAGCCCTTGTCCTTGATGTACTGCCACACGTGCGGCGGCAGGTCCTTGTAGACATTGGTCGTTTCCCAGTCGCTGGTCATCTCGCACAGCGTGGCCGTTTCCTCGTCGAGGAAGCGCTGTTCTTCGGGCGTGAGCGACGGCGGCGGCGTCTCCAGCAGCTTGTTCCAGTCAGGACGTCCGGAGAACAGATCGCCATCCCACCACACGGTGCCGGCTTCGATCGCTTCGCGCTCGGTCTGCGACATCGGCGGCATCAAGCGGCGATAGACGGTGAGCACGCCATCGCTGATCAGCTTGCGGCGCAACGGCGGAATCGCCAGCGGGATGGCGAGCACGATGAATACGGCCGTCAACAGCACGTTCAGCGCCAGCGGCAGCGCGTGCACGGCCCAGGAGACCAGGAGCGCTCCGGCGATGCTCGCCGCCCATGCGCGTCCTGACACATTGACGTAGGCCGATGCCAGAAAGCCGATCAGCACGGCAATGATCCACAAAGCGGTCACCATCGAAGCATTCCTTTCGTTGCCAGCAAGGGCCGCAACAGAAGCGCCCTGCTGCGAATTTCGGTTCAGTGAAGGCGCGAGGGCTCGGTCTCGAGGTCGCGCGCAACATCGGTGAGGTCGGGTAGCGGCGCGTTCAGCCCGGCGAGAAGGAACGGTGCAAGACGGCGCAGCAACAGCTCGTCGTTGTCCGTTTCGAGCGGATTCAGCTCGGCGATGATCTTCAGCGCGTCGGTGCCTGCCAACGTGTACGACAAGGCGCCCATGATGAAGTGCAGGCGCCACGACAATTCCTTGCGCGGCATGTGCGGGAGCGCACGGCCGAACGCGGCCTTGAAGCGCCCGATCATCGATGCATATTGTTCGGACAGGAAGCGCCGGATAAACGGGGCCGGATCCGCATAGGCGCGGCCCAGCAGCCGCAGGAAATTGGCGCCGCCGCGCGCCGGATCGCGGGCGAGCTTGAGCGCCGGGATGAACAACGCGTCGAGGATGCGTGCGCAGGCAACCGGATCGGGAGCGGCGTCGTGCTCGAAGCGGTCAAGGAGGGCCACGCGTTCCTGGTTCATCGGATCGAGCCTGCGCGTCAGCACCGCCTGGAACAACTCTTCCTTGCTGCCGAAGTGATAGTTGGCGGCGGCGAGATTCACGCCGGCGGCCGCCGTGATCAGCCGCATGCTGGTTGCCTCGAACCCGTGCTCCATGAACAACGTTTCGGCCGCATCGAGAATGCGCTCCTTGGTCGCCGCGGGACCGCGGGACTCAACGAAGGGAACCACGCCGCCACTCATCATCTGCCTCCACGCGATGCGGGCTGGCTTACCCTCGTCGCGATTCGCTGTTAACAATTGGTGCGGATTGGTCGATCAAAAGCTGCCGAGGTCAGAAAGCGCATTTCAGTTAAACGTTTGTTTGAATCGTAGGTCCAAGTTGACAGTCCGTCAAGTCCGTCCCGCGGGGTTCAGTTGCATAGTGAATACCCACACACTTGAAACGGACCGCCTGGAGCTGGCAATGTGTGGCGCCACCAAGACTGCCAACTGCCTAGGTCGACTACTCGGCGTACGCCGCATCGATCTCGCGGGCCAGCTTTTGCGTAAGCAGCGGCCGCTTGAGCTTCAGCGTCGGCGTCAGCAACCCGTTGTCCACGCTCCATGGCTCTGACAAACGGATCACGCGGCGCACACGCACCCAGCCGGGAAAGCGCTTCAATTGGGCGTTCGCGCGCTCGAGCAGCTTCGCCTCGTCGGTCTCCTTGCTGACCGCGAGCAGGACGGGATAGGGCCGCCCTTCGCCGACCAGCATCACCTGTTCGAAAATCGGATCGCGCAGGATCGCGAACTCGACATCCTGCGGCGGGAGCTTTTCGCCGTTCGAAAGCACCAGGATGTCCTTGGCGCGGCCGCGGATGTAGATCTTGCCATCCTTGATCTCGGCAATATCGCCGGTCCGCAGCCAGCCACCGTCCATGAGCGCCGCGCGGCTCGCTTCCGGGTTGCGCCAATAGCCGAGCATGATGTTGGCCCCGCGCGCGAGCAATTCGTTGTTCTCGGCCAGGCGCACCTCGACGCCCGGCAGCGGTGGTCCCACCGATTCCGGAACGTTGTCGTCATCGCGATTGACCGAAATCACCGGCGACGCCTCGGTCATTCCGTAGCCCTGCAGCATCGGCAAGCCAAGCCCGATGAAGGTGCGCGCGAGCTCGGGATCGAGCGCCGCGCCGCCGACGACCGCCAGCCGCAGCCGTCCGCCGAGCCTGGCGAGCACCGGCGCGCCGACGATGCGACGCAGCACGGGTGCAACGAGGTGATCGAGCCAGCTGCCTTTCCCGGTCGCAACGCGATAGCCCCGCGCAACGCACTCGGCAAACAGTTTTCGCTTGAACGGCGCCGCCGCTAAGGCTTGCTCGATTCGTGCGTGGAAGCGCTCGAAGATCCTCGGTACGGCGAACATGACCGTCGGCGCCTGCGATACGAGATCGTCGGCGATTTGCGCGATCCCGCGGCAATACGCCACCTTCGCGCCGAGGGCCAGCGGCAGATAGTAACCGCCGGTGCGCTCGAACATGTGCGACAGCGGCAGAATGGACAGGAACAGGTCGTCCGTACGCGCCATTCCTGTCAGCCGGCACTGCTCGACGTTGGCGAGGATATTCCCGTGCGACAGCATCACGCCTTTCGGTCGGCCCGAGGTGCCGGACGTGAAGCAGATCGTCGCGAGCGTGTCGTCGGGCAGGTCACGCACGATCACGTCGTCGCCTGTCGTTGGCAGAAAAGTTGCCGCGGTGGCCAGGCGTTCTCCGTCATCCGGATTCAATACGACGATCGGCGGCAGCCGATACTGCGCGTCGGCAAGGTTGGCGAGGTTCGCGGCAATTTGCGAGCTCTCGACGATCAGCAACCGCGCCGTCGCATGATCCACGCACCACGCGACATTGTCGGGATTGTCGTCCACGTATAACGGCACCACTACCAAGCCGAGCCCGAGCGCGGCCTGGTCGATGGCAACCCAGTTGATGCCGTTGCGCGCGCACAGCGCCACGCGCTCGCCCGGCGCCAGCCCTTCGCGCCGGAACGCCGCTTGCCAGCGGCCGATCCGCCGCGCAATTTCGGCGACACCGACGTCCGCCCACGCATCGCCTTCGAAATGGCGGTACAGCGCGTGGTCGGGCGTTCCCTGGTGCCGGGCAAAGAGCTGCGCGATGTTGGCCGGCATCGGATCCACTCCGTTTGGCTATACTTGCCCGAGGAGGACGGCAACCATGGCCACGATCTCGATCGCCCGCAAACATGCAATGACGCCGAAGAAGGCGAAGGAAGTCGCGGAAAAAATCGCCAAGGATCTCAACAAGCGGTTCGATCTCGAGTGCACGTGGACCGGCAACCAGGTGGATTTCGAGCGCCCCGGCGTTTCCGGATGCATGGTGGTCGGCAAGGACAAGATCGCGCTCGACGTGAATCTTGGATGGCTGTTGACGCCGATGAAGCCGGTGATCGAAAGAGAGATCTCCGCACAGTTGGACAAGCTCGTGGGCCCGGCCTGACGTCGCGCTGCTTTTGGCGACGCCTATGTCCGCGCGGACGATGATTGCGCGGGGCGGACGATCAGCGGATCGGGAAACGGTGCCGTCGCGCCGTCGGCGATCGCCTCCAGCAGCTGCGTTTCGCGCTCGTTGATCGTCGCCAGGAACGTGGCAGCGCCCCCCATGCGGCGAAACGCCGCAAAGCCGCGCTCGAGGAAATCCTGCAGCGCCGACAGGCCCGCCAACCTCGCCGGCTGCCGCATCATCGCCAGTGCGGTGCGAACGAACGCATTGTTGACCGAACGATCGATGGCGGTGCCGACGTCCACGGTCAACTTGATCTGCCGGTGCCGCAGCGGATAGTTGCCGGCGCGCCGGTATGCCTTGCAATAGTCCGCGACAGTAAAGTAGCCGTTGGCGCGCGACAGTCGCGAAAGCAGCACCCGATCGAGCTCCTGCGACAGCGCGTTCAGCTCCACCGCAGCCGCGGCGGTCATGATGATGCTCTCGGGCAGCACCCGTACCAGCATCGGCACGACGCGCGCCAGGTCGGCATCGCGCCTGCTGAAATCGGCGGCGCCATACAGATCATTCTGGAAGAACCGGATCGCTTCGGAATAGCGCTGATCGGCGGCCAGATCCGCGTAGGTCGCGCGCAGGCGCCGCGCCTGCCAATCGGCAAGTCGCTCGAGCGCGCCGGCGAGAATCGGATTGGCCGCGCGCTCAGCGTGCAGGCGCTGCACGCGCGTGAGTTCCCGGACAAGGACGGCCTGCGCGGTTTGCGTTGGATCTTGCTCGGCCATGGGACGTGGCAATTCGAACGAAGTCGCAAAGTCTAGCAGGCGCTTAAGCCCGCGCCGGTACGCGCAGCTGAACGGCGAATTAGATTGTTTTGTCTACGCGCCCCCTATATCGTCAGGTGCAGCAGGCGGCTTAGCGCCTGTGCCTTCGCACGCCCGATCCATGACCATTTCCCGCCGCACCTTCATCGCCGCCGGCATCGTGGGCGCCGTCGCGCTCGCAACGGCAGGCTGGCTCAAAGGTCCACACGCGCCGCCCAGTGGCCTGCGCCGCCGCGCGCTCGATGCCGATGCCGAGGCGATCCTGGGCGCGGTCGTTCCCGTCCTCCTCGACGGCGCGTTGCCGAATACCCGCGAGGCGCGGCAACGGGCCATCGCCGAAACGCTGACGGCGATCGATCTTGCGATCGCCGGACTGCCGCCTGCCGCGCAAGCAGAGCTCGCCCAGCTGTTTGCGCTGCTGGCGTTGCCTCCCATCCGCATCGGTCTCGCGCGCGTCACCGCGCCGTGGCCACGCGCCGCGCCCGAGGAGGTGCGCCGGTGCCTCGATCGTTTTCGCGAGAGCTCGTGGTCGCTGCAGCGCGCCGCCTACGACGCGTTGCATGAACTCGCCTTCGCCGCGTGGTATGGCAATCCGCAAGCGTGGCCTGCGATCGGCTACGCCGGCCCGCCCGCGCTGGGATGAATGCGATGGCGGGCGCTTCGATTCTCGATCCGGTCGCCGCAGGGATCGCGTCCGGCTGGGACGTGATCGATGCGTCGCGGCTCGACCATGACATGACGCTGGAATCCGATGTGGTAATCGTTGGAACCGGCGCGGGCGGCGGCACCGCCGCGGAAATACTCGCCGACGCCGGCTTGCGCGTCGTGCTGCTGGAAGAGGGACCGCTCAAGTCGTCGCGCGATTTCCGCATGCTGGAGTCCGACGCGTATCCGCAGTTGTACCAGGAGTCGGCGGCGCGCAAGACGAAGGACCGCGCGATCAACATCCTGCAAGGCCGCTGCGTGGGCGGCGGAACCACGGTGAACTGGACGAGCTCGTTCCGCACGCCGCCGGCCACGCTCGCTTACTGGCAACGCGAGTTCGGCTTGACCGATTTCACCGTGGAAGCGATGGCGCCGTGGTTCGCGAAGATGGAGCAGCGATTGTCGATCGCGCCGTGGACCGTCGCACCGAATGCCAACAACGAGGCGCTGGCCCGCGGCGCGCGCAAGATCGGCATCGCCGCGATGGTGATGCGCCGCAACGTCAAGGGCTGCGCGAACCTCGGGTATTGCGGAGTGGGCTGCCCGACCAACGCGAAGCAGTCGATGCTGGTCACCACGATTCCGGGCGCGCTGGCCAAAGGCGCCACGCTGGTGACGCGCGTGCGCGCGCAGCGGCTGATGCTCGCGAACGAGCGCGTGACCGAGCTCGAGGCGTTCGCGATGAATGCGGACGGTGTGCTGCCGACGCCGCGCAAGGTCACCGTTCGCGCGCGTGCGTTCGTCGCGGCCGCGGGTGCGATCGGTACGCCCGCGTTGCTGTTGCGCAGCGGCACGCCGGATCCGCATGCATTGGTGGGAAAACGCACCTTCCTTCATCCGTCCGTGGTTTCCGCGGCGCTGATGCCGGAACGCATCGACGGATTTGCCGGCGCTCCACAGAGCATCTATTCGGATCATTTTCTCGATACGCAGCCGATCGACGGCCCGCTCGGCTACAAGCTCGAGTCGCCGCCATTGCATCCGATCCTGACCGCCACGACGCTGCCCGACGATGGCGTCGGCCACGCGCAGTGGATGCGCGACTTCCGGAACATGCACGTCGTGATCGCGTTGCTGCGCGACGGCTTCAACGCCGGTAGCATCGGTGGCACCGTGCATCTGCAGGACGACGGGACGCCGGTGCTCGACTATCCGCTCGGGCCGCTCTTGTGGGAAGGCGCACGCCGCGCGCTCCTGTCGATGGCGGAGATCCAGTTCGCCGCGGGTGCCACGCACGTGAGTCCCCTGCACGCCAACGGCGCGAAGTTCACGAGCTTTGCGCAAGCGCGTGATGCTATTGCGGCGTTTGACTTGCAGCCGCTCGTCACCAAGGTCGTATCCGCGCATGTGATGGGCGGCGCGCCATTGGGAGCCGATGCGCGCCGCGCGGTTGTCGACGTGACAGGCCGACATCACCAACTGGCGAACCTCTACATTTGTGACGGCGCGCTGTTTCCAACCTCGATCGGCGCCAATCCGCAGCTGTCTATCTATGGCTTCGCCGCGCGCATCGCGACCGGGCTTGCGAGCACGCTTGGCGCGCGCGTTTGACGGCGGTAGCGCAGCGGCGTTCCCGAGTGCGCTCCGTCTCGCGTTTCCTTTAGTGTGATTGCTCTAGACGTTTTGCGTAGATTGGCGGGTAAGCGCGCGTCGTTTCCTTCGCGCGCCCCCTTAAAGGAGAATGCACCATGCGTACCACGATCCAGATTCGCAGCAATCCCGTCGGCGATGCCGTGCTGAACGCTTCGCGCCAGGTATGGCTCGCGAGCCTCGGCGCCGCCGTTGTGACCCGCGATTGGGCGCAGTCCGAAGCTGGCGCCGCATTTCGCTCGCTCGTAAAGGAAGGTACCGCGGTCGAATCGCGGACGATTCGCATCGTCGGCGATCGCATCGAAGACTCCCTTGCCGTAGCGAATTCGTTCTGGAAGCAGGCGCGCACGACGGTTCGGGCAACGGTCAAGCAGGCGGCCGAGACGGCGGTGACGCTGGTTCAGAACAATCTTCCCAAATCGCTGCCGAAGGTGAAGCTGCCCGCCATGCTTGCACCCGCAGTGACCGCCAAGGCGAGCGCGCGCACCAAGCGTACGACCCGCGTCGCCAAGGCGAAGACCCGCGCAGCCAAACCGGTCAAGCGCGCCAAGCGCACCGCGAAGAAGGCCACGAAAAAGTAATTCTCCGCTACCATTGCGTGCGAAGGGGGCCTGCAAAAAGGCCCTCGTTGTTCCGGAGTCCCCGAACCGTGTCCACGCGGTCGGGACTTCGACCGCGCCGATGAGGAGAACCATGCCGGACACCAGTGCCTCCGGGCGCGACGAGCGCGCCAGGACGCGCAAGCGTGCAAAACCGCCCGCAACCGCACGGGGGGCGTCGCGTTCCAAGGTCGGCCTTGCGCTGGCGGGCGGCGGACCGTTGGGCGGCATCTACGAAGTCGGAGCGCTGCTGGCGCTGGCCGATTCGCTCGATGGCCTCGATTTCAACGATCTCGACGTCTACGTCGGCGTATCGTCCGGCGGGTTCGTCGCCGCGGCACTCGCGAACGGTATCTCGCCGGCGCAGATGTACCGGCTCTTCATTGACGATGGCGTCGACGCCGCGCTGAAACCGGATCTTTTCCTGAAACCGGCGTTCGCGGAGTTCGGCCGCTGCCTGGCCGCGCTCCCGGGCCTCGCGGCGCGCGCCACGTTGCAGTATCTGCGCGATCCCTTTCACCGCGGCGTCATCGAATCGTTCGCGACGCTGGCGAAAGCGATCCCAACCGGCATGTTCGACAATACGGCGATCGACGCGTTTCTGGCGCGACTCTTCGCCGCGCCGGGTCGCAGCAACGACTTTCGCACGTTGCCGCGCAAGTTGTTCCTGGTCGCGACGAATCTCGACACCGGAAACTCGGTCACCTTCGGGCCGCACCAGCACGCGCATGTGCCCATTTCGCGCGCGATCCAGGCATCGAGCGCATTGCCTGGACTGTTTCCGCCCGTGGTCATCGAAGGCGAGCACTACGTCGACGGAGCGCTGAACAAGACGCTGCACGCATCGGTGGCGCTGGACGAGGGCGTCACGCTGCTGCTGTGCGTGAATCCGCTGGTCCCGTTCGACGCGAGCGCGGCGATACACCGCGGACCGCTCACCGTCGACAAGCTGAACCAGGGCGGCCTGCCGCTCGTGCTGGGACAGGCATTTCGCGCGATCATCCATTCGCGGATGCATGTCGGCATGGAAAAATACCGGCGCCAATACCCGGATGCCACCATTCTCCTGTTCGAGCCCGACCGCGAAGACCCCGACATGTTTTTCGCCAACATCCTGAGCTACCGGCAGCGCAAGCGGCTGTGCGCGATGGCATTCGCGAAGACACGGCAGAACCTCGTTGCGCGCGCACGCACGATGGCGTCGGTGTTGCGTCAGCACGGGATCGCGATCCGTCACGACCGGCTGGTGGATCCCGCGCGCACCGTGGCGGCGGCGCTCAACGACCCGCGTCCGTTGCGGGCGGATTCCGCGCACCAGAACGTCCGCGACACCAAGCGCGAGTTGCGCCACACGCTCGATCAGCTCGAGCGCGCGGTAGCGAGCGCGCGCTGATCCGTCGCGGCCCGCCCATGCAGCGGTTCGCGCGCCGGCTGGTGTAGTACCCGCCGCCCCGACATGGCCGACAGGAAACCTCCGCGCCGCACGCGCGAACGCATCCTCGAGACCAGCCTTGCGTTGTTCAACCGTTTCGGCGAACCGCATATCACGACCGCGGACATCGCCGACGAGATGAACATCAGTCCGGGCAACCTCTACTATCATTTCCGCAACAAGGACGACATCATCGGCGAGCTCTATGCCGCCTATGAAGCGACGGTGGTGCCGTTGCTGGCGGTGCCCGACGAGCCGCCGCCAGGTGTCGAGGACTTGTGGTTCATGCTGCATGTGCTGTTCGAGCGGATGCGCGAGTACCGGTTCCTGTATCGCGACCTGGACGAGATCACGTCTCGCAATCGCAAGCTCGCGCTGCGCTTCGCTGACCTCCTCCGGCGCTTCGACCGCACCGTGCTAGAGTTGTGTCGCAGCCTGGTACGCACCGGTCAGATGCACGCCAGCGAGCGCGAAATCGGCGCCTTGGCCGCCAACGCGACGCTGGTGTCGACCTATTGGATGTCGTGGCAGCGCGTCGTCGGCATGCAGCATAGTGCTTCTGGCGAGGCCGGCGACGTCAGTCTCGATCACGCCGCCTACCACGTGCTGGCACTGGTGGCGCCCTTTCTGACTGGTGATGGCCGCGCGCTGATCGAGCGCCTGGGCGAAGATTATTTGTGACGTCAGTGTGAGCGACGCAGACCAAGGGGGAAGTGATGGCGAGGAAGTGGACGAAGTTTCCGCACGCCGACAAGGCGTACGTTCACGACGCGGCGAGCCTCAAGAAACAATGGGCGCGCTTGCACAAGGGCGACGCCGAGCCGTTTCCCAAGGATGCCGGCGTGCTCGAAGCGTGGCGGCACTTTCACGCGGGCGACTTCGGGCAAGCGGTCGAAGCGGGTCGGTCGGAGGGGGGCGCGGGCATCAACGCGGCGGTCAAGGCGCAGACGATTTATGCCAGCTATCTCGAGAAATCGGACAAGGCAAAAATCGAATTACTCGAAGAGGCGGCCGCGCTCGCCGATGCGCGCAGGCGCGAGGCCCCGAAGGATGCCAACGCGCATTACCTCTACGCGTTCGCGCTGGGCCGCTACAGCCAAGGGATCTCGGTCACCAAGGCGCTTGCACAAGGCTTCGGCGGCAAGATCAAGGACGCGCTGCAGGCTGCGCTCAAGCTCGACGCCAAACATGCGGATGCGCACACCGCGTACGGCGCCTATCAGGCCGAGGTGATCGACAAGGTCGGCGGCATCATCGCGGGCATGACTTACGGCGCAAAGAAGGACTCGGCGATCCAGCACTATGAAACGGCGGTGAAGTTATTCCCGGAGTCGCCCATTACACATATCGAATACGCCAATGGCCTGATCATGCTGTTTGGCAAGAGCCGCATCGCCGACGCGACCAAGCTCTACGAGAAGGCAGCGAGCCTCAAGCCGTTGGACGCCATGGAGCGTCTCGACGTCGAATTGGCGAAGTCCGAGCTAGAATAAGCGCGGGAGGCAGCACGCATCGCTGCAGGAGAAGGTTCATGTCAAACCGGATGTTCGTGATCGTCGCAACCGCGGCGATCGCGTTATTGGCCATCACGGCCGCTGCCCAGGACAAAGCAGGCGCACCGCCCAAAACCGCGTCACCGACCCCGCCGGTCGCGGCGAATCCCGAAAAACCCGCGGAGCAAATCGACACGCTGCGCCGCATACGCGACACGGGGACGCTGTTGATCGGCGTCCGCGAGACCAGCGTGCCGTTCTCGTTTCTCGACGCGCAGAAGCAGCCGCAGGGGTATTCGGTCGATCTCTGCCTGCGGGTCGCCGACGCGATCAAGAGCGAACTGAAGCTGCCGCGGCTCGACATGAGGTTCGTGCCGGTATCGTCGTCCAGCCGCATCCCGGCGCTGATCGAAGGCAAGATCGATCTCGAATGCGGCTCGACGACCAACACCCGGGATCGGCAGAAACAAGTGGCATTCGCCTACACGACCTTCGTCGCCGGCATCAAGATGCTCGCCAGGAAGTCGGCGAACGTGAACTCGGTGGAAGACCTGCGCGGCAAGAATGTCGTGGTGACCAAGGGAACCACCAGCGAGAAAATCATCAAGACGATGAACGACGAGCGCCTGCTCAAGATCAACCTTATCGTCTCGAACGACCATGGCGATTCGTTCAAGGCCGTGGAGGACGGCAACGCGATTGCCTTCCCCATGGACGACGTGCTGCTCTACGGGCTGATTTCCAAATCGAGAAAGCCGGACGACTTCGCCGTCGTCGGTCGCTATCTTTCGGTGGAGCCCTACGCGATCATGTTGCGCAAGGACGAGCCGCAGTTCGAGAAGATCGTCAATCGTGCGTTGATCGACCTGTTTCAATCGGGCGAGATCCGGCGTATCTACGCAAAATGGTTCAATACGAGGGACCTGGTCGTTCCTCTCAATCAATATCTGAAAGAGGCGTTTCTGACGCCGAATACGTATCCCGCGTGGCCCTAGCCACGGATCGGAATTCAGGGATCGGCGATCAGAAAAAACGCCCGGAAGACCGGGCGTTGAAATGCGAACTCGCGATCATGCAGCGGCGATATCCGCCGCTTCCGCGGGATCGAGGTCGCCTTCGCGCGGCCACGGCGCCATCAAGGTGAGCAACACCAGTTTCTCGAACTCCGCACCGAACCGATCGCTGATGCGCTCCGGATCCGGGCACAGCCCCTGATCGGCGATGATCCCGAATTGCACGGCGCCGTTGTACGAAATGATCGACACGCCCAGGCCGATGTCGCCCGATTGCGGCACCCAGAACATCAGACTGTCGATCGCCGCGCCGGCAAGATAAAGCGGTTCCTGCGGTCCGGGCACGTTCGTCATCACGCCTGATGCATTGCGCGACAGCGCCTGTAGCAGCACCTCCTGCAACGCTTTCGGTCCGGTTCCCATGGCCGCGAGCAGCCCCAGTGCCAGCACCGGCTGGAACGAGCCCTTGAGCGCGTTCATGTTGGCCCGCACTGCGTAGAGCCGTTCGACGGGATTTGCGATGCCGATGGGCAAATCGAGAAACACGAGGCCGAACTGATTGCCGAGCCGGTACGCCTTCTCCATCGGCCGCAGGTTGACCGGCACCAGTGCGCGGATCATGACGCCGTCGACGGCGCCGCCCTTCGCGACGAGATAGCCGCGAAGCGCGCCGGCGACGCACGACAGCAGCACATCGTTGACGGATGCGCCGAGCGCGCGGCCGATCGCCTTGACCTCGGACAGCGACAAGGGGTCGGTCCACGCGACGCGTTTGCCCACGCCCGGCGTCCCTTTGAAACACGTCGGCGAATCCTCAGGCATCAGCGCGAGCTTCGCGATTTCCGCCGTGAGTGCCGTGCCCTGGCCGGCGAACTCCACCGCCTTCGCCGGATCCGACCACATGGCCGCGCCCTTTTCGAGCAGCGTCGCTCCGACTTTGCGGGCAGTGCTCATTACGCCCGACAATGGCGCCAGCAGTTGACCCAGCGCATCGTCGGGTTCCTCGCGCGTGCGCGACTGCGGTGCGAACGGCATCGCCGGCGGACCGTCGGCGGACGCATCGGTCATCGAGAGCATGACGCGCACCAGCGCAATACCATCGGCATAACAGTGATGAATGCGCGCAATAAGCGCGCTGCCGCCTTCGTAGTGGTCGACGAGGTGGAATTGCCACATCGGATGCGCGGGATCGAGCTTTGTTGTGGCCAGGCGAGACACCAGGTCCTGCAGATCGCGGCGTGCGGCGCGACCCGGAAGCGCACTGTGGACGACGTGCCGCCTGATATCGAAGCGGGGGTCGGTTTCCCAGTAGGCGGCGCCACCGGTTTGGATCGCGCGTTGGCCGAAGCGCTTGAACACGAGGAACCGCTCTGCGATGACCCGCCGCAAGCGGGCCAGCGACAGCCGTTCGCGGAACAGCAGCACCCCGCAGATCATCATCAGGTTCTGCGGCCGGTCCATTCGCAGCCACGCGGTGTCGACCGCGGAAATCTTTTCGCGTTTGGGTTTCGCGGCCATGGTCGGACGAGGCGACGCCTTGCGTTGCGCGCGTCTTTGCGTTCGCGTTAAAGTAGCATGAAACCGCCGAACGCGGATTCTCGCCAGGAGGAGACCATGGCCGCAGCACCGAAGAAGGATGATCTGAAAGCCAAGTTCGAAGCGGCCGCCGCCGCGGCGAAGCAGACCAAAAAAAAGCCCGACAATGCGACGCTGCTCAAGCTCTACTCGTATTACAAGCAAGCGACCGACGGCGACGTCAAGGGCGACCGGCCGGGGGGCTTCGACTTTGTCGGCGGCGCGAAGCACGACGCCTGGGCCAAGCTTAAAGGGATGACCAAGGACGAGGCGATGACCAATTACGTGAAGCAGGTCGACAAGCTCAATCGCGATTGACCGACCTCGTACCGCGCAACAGAAAAGCCCGCCGATGTCTGGCGGGCCTTTTGCTGCAATCGAGAGCGTTACTTCACGGTTTGCTTCGCGGCCCTGGCCGCGGCGCGGGGCTTTCTCTTCACGGGCTTGGACGCGCTTGTCCTGGCGCCCGTTCCCGCCGGGGCAGCGGACGCCTTGGCGCCGCGTCGCGCAGGCGGCATCCCCGCGCCCTTGATGAGCGCGTTCACGGCTTCGGACAGCGCATCGACACGCTCGGTGAGTCGCTCGACGTCGCTTTGCGTATGGACGCCGAGCTTCGACAACGCGCGCGCAACGCGGTCCTCGAAGACCTGCTCCAGCTTGTCCCAGGTACCACCGACGCCCTTGCTCACTTCGCTGACCGTTGCCTTGGCCGCGCCGCGTGCGACCGCCGCCGTGTCCTGCGCCGCGCGGCGCGTCTTGGTCTCCAGCACTTCACCTTGCTTCACCAAGGTCTCGAACACCTTCTTGCCTTCGACCTGCGCGCGCGAAAAGGCGCCGAGGCCGGCGAGCCAGATTTGCCGCGATGAGTCGAGAACGGACTGCGACAGGTCTTTCGTTGCGCCTTCTTCGTTGCCGGCCACTCCGGCCCTGGCTTTCTTGAGCATCGTGCGTTCTCCGGTCGGTGCGCCGCCGTTGCGGCGCTTGTCGCCACCGATTCATTCTAGGCGGCGGCGCTAGAGCAATCATTCTAATCGAGCGCGTCTCGGCTGCCCCGGAAAACCTGACGTTGCGCCCACGCGCGAATGTGCATTGCAGGCGTACAATTCCCGGGCTGCTGCTCGCGACGAACGCGCGACCGCGAGACCCACAACTCCCGAGGCCTTCCGCCAAAGCCCGTGCAGAACGGGCGAGGACGGGTGCGCCGCCGACCATAACGCAAGGAGGATGCGATGGCCTATTTTGTCACCGGCGCGACCGGCTTCATCGGGCAGTTCCTCGTTCGCAACTTGTTGAAGCGGCGCCAGCCCATCTATGTGCTTGTGCGCAAAAGCTCGGTCAAGAAACTGGACGCGCTGCGCGCGCAGTGGGGCGCCACCGACAAGGACGTCATCGCCGTCGTCGGGGACCTTTCCAAGAGGAATCTGGGGGTCGCCGACGCGGACTTGAAGAAGCTCAAGGGCAAGATCGACCATCTGTTCCACCTGGCGGCGATCTACGACCTCAAGGCCAGCGCCGACGAGCAACAAGCCGCCAATGTCGACGGCACGCGCCACGCGGTGCAATTCGCGCAAGCGGTGACCGTCGGCTGTTTCCATCACGTGAGCTCGATCGCCGCCGCCGGCCTTTACGACGGCGTGTTCCGCGAGGACATGTTCGACGAAGCCGAAGATCTCGACCATCCGTACTTCAAGACCAAGCACGACTCGGAGGGCGTCGTCCGCCACGAATGCAAGCGGCCTTTCCGCATCTACCGTCCCGGATTCGTCGTCGGCGATTCGAAAACCGGCTTCATCGACAAGATCGACGGACCGTACTACTTCTTCAAGCTCCTGCAGAGGATGCGCCATTACCTGCCGCAATGGATGCCGATGCTGGGCATCGAAGGCGGCCGCATCAACATCGTTCCCGTCGACTTCGTGGCGGACGCGCTCGACCACATCGCGCACAAGAAAGGCCTCGACGGCAAGTGCTTCCACCTGACCGATCCGGAACCGCACCGGATCGGCGAAGTGCTCAACATCTTCGCCAAGGCGGCACACGCGCCGCAGATGACGATGCGCGTCAACGCGCGAATGTTCGGCTTCATTCCCGCGCCGATTCTCTACGGGCTGGGGTCGCTCGCCCCGATCAAACGGATGATGCGCGCGGTCCTGACCGATCTCGGCATTCCGAAGGATGTCTTCCAGTTCGTCAATTGGCCCACGCGTTATGACAACCGCGAAGCCGCCAAGGCGCTCAAGGGCTCCGGCATCGCCGTCCCGCCGCTGGCCACCTACGCCGCGAGGATCTGGGATTACTGGGAGCGCAATCTCGACCCCGATCTGTTCATCGATCGCAGTCTTGCCGGGCGTGTCAAGGACAAGGTCATTGTCGTGACCGGCGGATCGTCGGGCATCGGCAAGGCGACGGCGATCAAGATGGCGGGGGCCGGAGCGCGCGTGATTCTGGTCGCGCGCGGCGAAGAAAAGCTGCTCGAGACGAAGCAGGAGATCGAAGCCGCGGGCGGCCACTGCTGGATGTACACGGCCGACGTGTCGGACCTCGCATCCTGCGACGCATTGGTTGCGCGCGTGCTGAAGGAGCATGGCGCCTGCCATTATCTCGTCAACAACGCGGGCCGCTCGATTCGCCGCGGCGTGATCAACTCGTTCGATCGCTTCCACGACTTCGAGCGGACGATGCAGTTGAACTACTTCGGCGCGCTGCGCCTCATCATGGGCTTTCTGCCCAAGATGATCGAGCAGCGGCAGGGCCATATCATCAACATCTCGTCGATCGGCGTGCTGTCGAATGCGCCGCGCTTCTCGGCCTACGTCGCGTCGAAGGCCGCGCTCGATTCGTTCGCGGCGTGCGCATCGTCGGAATTCCTCGACAAGGGCATCAACTTCACGACGATCAACATGCCGCTGGTGCGCACGCCGATGATCGCGCCGACGAAAATGTACGAGAACGTGCCGACGCTGTCGCCCGAGGAAGCGGCCGACCTCGTCGTCGAGGCGATCGTGTACAAGTCGGTGCGCATCGCCACACGGCTGGGGATCTTCGGCGCGATCAGCCACGCGGCGGCACCGCGACTCACGCAGATCCTGCTCAACACCGCCTTCAACATGTTCCCCGATTCAGCGGCGGCGCAGGGCAAGAAGGGCGAAGTCGCCAAGCAGGAGCCGCTAAGCCCCGAGCAGATGGCGTTTGCCCAATTGACGCAGGGCATTCATTGGTAAGGCTCGATGAATCCCGGTGCACGCAGCGGTGAAAACTTCTATTGGACCGTCGGCGCGCGCGGGTGAAAACTTCTAGTGGACCATCGACGCGCGTGGGTGAAAACTTCTAGTGGACCGTCGACGCGCGCGGGTGAAAACTTCTAGTGGACCGTCGACGCGCGTGGCGCGTCGACACTTTGGTCGGTACTGCGCGCCTTCTCAATCTCCGCGGCGACTGTGGTCCACACATCGCGATCATTGAGCAGCGCATTGTGCGCAACGCCGGCGATCACGATGTTGTCGGCCCAGTCGAGCCGCGCCGACGTCTGCGGCGTGACCATCGAATCGTGCCATGACCACAGCGAGACCACCGGCACGCCCGCGGCGTTCTCGATGTCGGCGTTGAGTCCCGTGAGAAAGGCGCTGCGCGGCCGCATTTCGGCCAAGGCCACCCCGTTCATCAGCCACGCGTGCATGCTTCCCGAGTGCGGTGTGCCGATGGTGATGAGGCGCCGCACGCGGGTTCCGCCGAATTTGCGCAAATAGGCGCGGGCGACGAGCCCGCCCATGCTGTGTCCGACGAGCACCACTTGCGCTGCGCCGGTGTCCGCCCGGACTTGATCGATTTTTCCGGCCAACTGGCCGGCAAAATGCTCGATGGACGCGAGCGGCGGGCCATACGACAGCGCATAGACGGGACCCAGCTTGCGCGATTCGAGATAGCGCCGGAAGCCGGTCCACACCCCCGCATTGCAGCCGACACCGTGCAACAGCAGGACCGGAAGCGTCGCCGGCGCCGGCGCCGGATCCCGCATCAGCACGCCGTACAACACCATCTTCGGCGCGGACTGCGCGAGGCTCGCGAATTCGTTGGCGAACAATCGCAGCCGCTGCCGCCACGTTAACGCGACATCGTCCGGACGCTCGGCGCGCAACCACCAGCCCAGCGCAATCCAGATGCACGTGAACACGAAGGGAACGGCGAGATACGCCAAAGGCAAGCCGACGATGAATGGCCACGCCGGCGCGCCCCGCAGATAGGCGTGCACGGCGGCGGCAACGTATGCGGCCACGCCACCGACGATCAGCGTCCCGAAGATTACGGCCGTCCACATCCCCGCAATGATACGGGGCCGCCGGCCTGCGTCCGTTACGCGGGCTGGGGGACCCAGTGCGAGCGCCAGGCGCGCAGCGCATTGAGGGTCCCGGCGAGGTCGGGGATCAGCACGGTGCCGGTCATGGTCTTGCGCACGCGGCGCGTCATCTCACCCCCCGCCCACAGCGTCACGTGCGCGGGCAGCTGGCGGCGCAGCGTGGTCAGGCCATCGGTCGCCTGGCGGACCGGAAACGCGGCGGAGAACGACAGCGCGACGATATGCGCCTTGTGGGCAATCGCCGCGCGTCGAATGTCCTCGAGCGGCGTTTGCGGTCCAAGCGAAATGCACGCGACACCTTCCGGCACCATCATCGCCTCGACCAGCAGCAGCCCGATCGCGTGATGCTCGGCGGGAAACGTCGTGAGCAGCATCCGCGGCGTGCCGGCCTGGCGCGGAAAGGCGTTGATCGCCGCGCGCAAAGCGACCTGCAACTGCTCGGTATAAAGATGCTCTTCGAACACCTGCAAATCGCCGCGCATCCATGCATCGCCGACCGCGCGGTTCAACGGCGTGATGGTGTCGAGCACGAAGCGTTGCAATCCCTGGCGCATCATCAGGTTGGCGAGCGCATGTTGCAGCGCGGTCTGATCATGCGATTTCAACATCGCCAGCACATCGCGTTCAAGTGCGGGAGCGACGAGGTCCTGGCGCGATGGCGTGCGCGCATCCGCCATCGCGTTGAGCTCGCCCAAGGAAAGCGCGATGATCTTGCCAGGACGCACCCCCACGTCCATCAGCCGCTTGATCGTGCGTAGCTTGCCGACATCGGCGGCCGTGTACTGTCGTTCACCGTTGTCGTCGCGCCCGGGCTTGGGAAATCCGTAGCGGCGCTCCCACATGCGAAGTACGTCCTTGGACAGACCGGTCTCGCGCTCGACGGCGCTGATGTTCAGGAGCAGCCCTTCAGGATCCGGTTTGTTCATGTTGTCTTGGACGAAACGGCGCAGGCAGCGAATTGTAGACGCTGGGCGACGTGATGTCCAAGACAACCAGTGACCGAAACTTACTGGTTTACCGTGTCGCTCACGTGCGCCGGGCTAACGGCAGTGCGCTTCAGAATGATTTGCGCGCGATGCCGCGCACTGCCCGTCGCGAACTCGAGCCGGGCCTCGGTTCCGAAGTAGACCTTGAGCGTTCGGCTTGCCGTCTCGGGACCTTCGCCGCGCCACGCATCGGGTCGCGTACCACCCTCGATCTCGACGGCAATGGTGACGCCGTCGGCTGAACTGCCGGCAACTATCGCGAACCGGCGACGCGCATCGGCGTCACCACCACCGAAGGCGGCCTGCGCGATGGGCAGCAGCACCATCGGCGGCAGGGCAATGTCGCGCACTGCATCCTCCATCCTGACCTCAATCGCCAACGAATTGCGACGGGGCACCTGCAGCACTGCGACGTACGCGCGAGCCAGGTCGATCTCGCGGCCGATCGTGGAAGCCTCACCCCGCATCTGCGGGAGCGCGGCGCGCAGGTAGATGATCATCGCATCGATCATTTCGTCGGCGCCGTCGCGATCGCGTCGATACAGCGCGCGGACTTCGTCGAGGGCGCCGAACAGGAACTCCGGCTCCACCCGTGCGCGCATGACCGCGAGACCCGATTCCATCATCGCGCGCTGGAGCTCCAGCCGCTCGAGCTCCGATTCGCGCGCCCGCGCGGCAACCTGGGCTTCGCTTGCTTGCGCGGCGTAGAACAGGGCGAGCGCAACGCCCATCGCGGTGAATTCCCAACCCAGATACATGAGGTTGCTCTGGATCGATGACACGACCTTCTGCTGGACCAGGTAGTGTTCCCAGAAGATCCCGCTAATGGCGACCCCCAGCGCAACCAGCGCGCATGCACCGGCGACCATCAGGCACGTCTGCAACCACCCGCGTAACGGCGTCGCCTGGGCCAGCGTAACGCCGATCACGACGCACGTTGCGAGCAATGTGCTGGCGCGGCCGATCTGGAGGAGCACGATCGTGTACACATAAGAGCTGCCCGCCAACCAAGGAAGCACCCGGAGAAAGTCGATCACGGTGGCAAGAATTGCGATCACCGCCATATGGGCGACGCGCGGCCGCAGCAGTTCCCACACGCGCGCAAGGTACGGCGTGCCGGTGGCCGCCAGCGGATCGCTGTGCATGGGCTCCCGGGCGACTGCCAACATCAAGGGCTCGCGCGCTGCGGACATTCGGGATGGTCCTTGGCGCTAGGCTGCGCGGCGGCGTCGGCCGGACGTCCTATGCCTTCTTCGACGCGGTCTTGAGCTCGATGAGCAGCGAGCGCGTATCGCGGCCGCCGATGTTCTCGACCGAGTGCATGCCCGCGGGCTCGAAGAACGTGTCGCCTGCCTTGTTTTGCGCGACGAAGGTCTTGCCGTCCGGCAATGTCACCTTGGCCTTGACGTCGCTCATCACGACAGTCACGTGGTCCGGGTGCGAATGCATCCCTTGGCCGCAAACGCCGAGGCGCGGCTTGCCGATGTACTCCAGCACACGGACTTGATCGTTGTCGACCAGCACCTTGTAGCCGCGCGGATCGACCTTGGCCGCATCCTGCGCCAGCACATCGGTCACACCGGCGGCAACACCGAGCCCGGCCAGGAGGCGAATCAATTCACGACGCGACAGTGACGAATCTTCCATCGATGTTCCCTTTCCACGTGGCGCTTGCGCCGCAACGGCGCGTTCACATCTGCCTGAACAGATGCGTATAACTCTCGGAGACCGGCAGCGATTCGTTGCGCTGCTTCAACTTCACCTGCAAATGGCCGCGATAATCGCGCGTCACGCCTGCGACGTAGCTCACATTGACCAGTGTCGAACGATGGATCTGCCAGAACTGCGCCGGGTCGAGCTCGTCGCAGAGTTCCTTGATCGGCTTCTTGATCAGCGACTCCGCATTAGCGGTCACCACGAGCGTGTATTTGCTGTCGGCCTTGAAATAGCAGATTTCCTCGACCGTGATCAGCTTGATCGTCTGGCCGACGGACGCGTTCACCCAGCGCAGGTAGTTGCGCCCTTCGGCGCGCTGCACCGCAAGCTCGCGCAACAATCCCGACAAATCGGCCGGCGCGCGCCCCAGACGCTCCTTGACGCGCGATACTGCAGTTGCCAGGCGCGGCAGGCTGACCGGCTTCAATACGTAATCGACGGCACCCTGCTCGAAGGCGGTGACCGCGTGCTGGTCGAACGCCGTGACGAAGACGACATGGGCGCGCGTGCCCAGTTGCTTGGCAACGTCAAGGCCGGTCATCCCCGGCATCTGGATGTCGAGGAACATGACATCGGGACGATGCTCGTCCACCAGCCGCACCGCCTCGACGCCGTCGCGCGCCTGTCCAACCACGGACAGCTCCGGCCACAGACGCGCGAGGGAATCCTTGAGCTCCTCGGCGAGCAACGGTTCGTCCTCTGCGATCAATGCGGTGGGCATGATGCTTTCCGGATCAGCCGGCGATGGATGCGGGCACGATCGCGGCAACCTCGGCCAGCGGCACGCGGATGGAGGCAACGACGCCACGCGGCTCGTTCACCGATAATTGGAGCTCGGCGCCAGGACCGTAAAGGGCAGCCAGACGCGCGCGGGTGTTGGCAAGCCCGATGCCCGTGCCACCGGTTTTCGCGCCGCCGAACCCGACCCCGGTATCGGCCACCGAGACGATGAGCTGGCCATTGCGCTGGCACGCCACGATGTCGATCCGGCCAGCCTCCGGCGACGGCGCGAGCCCATGCTTGATCGCGTTCTCGGCGAGCGTCAACAGCATCATCGGCGGGAACGGAAAATCGCGGATCTCACTTGGAACATCGATCGAGTAGGTGAGGTAGCTGCCCATCCGGATCTGCAGCACGTCGAGGTACGCGTTGACCAAGTCGGCCTCCTGCCCCAGCGTGGTCGCACCCGCGCGAAGCTGCGGCAACGCGGCGCGCAGGTAGCGGACGAGATTGTCGAGCATCGTCAGGCCGCGTCCGATATCGTTCTGGCACAGCCGCTTGACATTGGCGAGCGTATTGAACAGGAAGTGCGGCTCGATCTGCGCGCGCATCACCTGCAGCCGCGCCTCGATCATCTGCCGGTCGAGCACGACGCGATCGAGCGCGGCCGCATGGATGCGCGCGCCGGCGGCGGACGCGCGGAGTTGAAACACGTAGATGCCGATGACCGCTGCGGCGGTGACGACCCAGCGGAGCACGTCGCCAACGAAGCGGGTGGTCTGGATATACGCGAGCCCGAGATCGTTGAATGCCACGTCCAGCAAGCCGCCCACGAACGCGCCGACGACGATGGCCACGCCGATAGCGAACGGCCGCGCGAATGGCGGCAGCCGCGGCAGCGTGCGTTCGGTCGCCATCACTGCGAGCAGGATCGCAAAGCCATAGCCCAGGCACTGGAGGTAGTAGTCGAGCAGGCCGCTGGCGATCGCGGCAACGCTCCAATACGCGAAGACATCCGGCTGCGCGAGCACTTCAGTGGCGACGACGAGGCAGAAAATGACCACGAAAGCGATTCGCCAACGTACCTGCGTCATGGCGCTCAGCATCGAGCGGGGCCCGGAAGGAAAGTCCGGCCGTGCGTCCGCGTCGGCGGTGATGTGGATGCCAGTCAAGGTTGAGAGGCCGATTGGAAACCAGCGGACTGATCTTGCCTCGTCGCGGGCACGATTGGCAACGCCAAGGCCGACGAAACTCGAAAATCCGCGGATGATTTCGGCGTAGCGCCGACGAAACCCGGGTTGAAATCCCGCCGGGCGAGCCAGGAATGTGCGCGGGGGTGGCAATCGGGCAAAAAAATCCCCGCCGGAGCGGGGCTGGGGAAAGTGGAAATGCGATTCCCGCGTTACTTCACCGGCCCGGCCGGGAGCCGCAGGAACAAAATCAGATCCCGCTGGCTGGAGTGGTCGTGGCGACCCGGAGCTCGCCTTGCTGCAGTGTCCGCAGCTGGTAAGCGCGCTCGCTCTGCGCCGCCAATACCTGCTCGCGTACCGCCATCGACTCCGGGGCGGGGAACTTCATTGCGCCGGCGACCAACTCGAGCGTGCCCAAGCCGACGACGATCGTTGCCGCTACGACGAGGATCCTTTGGCGCCAGCTGACTGTGTTGTACGTATTCATGGTTTCTCCCGTGCGTAAATTCGGTGACTGTTTGGGTCGACCTCGGAACCTGGTGTTGGCGCCGTCGTCTTGCTTCGAACTGTAGGCATGCGCCCCACGACCCTCAAGCGACGTGCGACGGATCCCCGAATCCACCGGATGAAACCTGAGGAAACCGGACCGTACGGGACGAAGCACGACCCAGCGACCCCGTGACTCTCGCCATTGCCGGGTGCCTGTTCGGATTGCGAACGCTGCTTGTGTTGCGCGAGATGCTCACCTTCGACTAACCTTGGGAAGCTCTCGTACGTCGCGTCCATCCATAGGAGATTGTCACCATGCCAGCACGTTGCATCCTGGCCGTGCTGCGTATCGCGACGGTTGCCGCCGCGATCCTGCTGGCGGGCGCCGCAGTGGCCGATGTCCTGTTCGACCTCGACGAGCTGGCCTTTCGTACGGCGGTCGCCGCACGCGACGGCCCGCCAGGCCAGTCGCGTACGCTCGCCATCGTTCATCTGTCGATATTCGATGCAGCCAACGCGATCGAAAAACGATATGCGCCGTATCGACCGCAGCCAGCGCCGCCTGCGGGTGCATCAGCAGACGCGGCGGCGCTCGGCGCGGGGTGCGCGGCGCTGGCCGCGCTATACCCGGGACAACAGCCCGGGATCGACAAGCAATGTGACGAGATTGCTGCCACGTTGCCGGCCGACTCGGCGAGCCGCGCCAGCCGGCGTTTCGGCGAGACGGTAGGGCAGACGCAAGTGGCCGCGCGGCGCGATGATGGCTACAACGCGCCGAATCGATACCGTCCCGTCACCGCCCCCGGCACGTTCATCGTGCCGGCGCTGCCGGTCGGTTGGGATGTCGCCGTAATGAAGCCTTTCGCCATCGGCAGTCCGTCGCAGTTCCGCCCCGCGCCGCCGCCTGCATTGGCCAGCGAGCGGTGGGCACGCGATTACAACGAGACCCGAATGTTCGGGGCCCGCGACAGCGCGGCGCGAACCGCGGACCAGACCGCGGCCGCACTATTCTGGGCGCCATCCGGGCCCGTCATCGCTCTCGAAATGTTGCGCAATGCCGCGGCCGCCGCCGGACCGCGAATCTCGGATCGCGCCCGCATGCTCGCGCTCGCCGGCATCGCTGGGAACGACGCTTCGATCGCGCTCTTCGATGCGAAGTACGCCTACAACTTCTGGCGGCCGATTACAGCGATCCGCAATGGCGACCGCGACGGCAACGATGCCACTGAACGCGATGCCGGGTGGTTTTCGCTGGTCGAGGCGCCGCCGCATCCCGAATATCCTTGTGCGCACTGCACTTTTGTCGCCTCGATGGGCGCCATCATGGAATCGAAACTGGGAAGTGGGCCTCTCACAACCCCAATGACGATCAAGACGCCTGGAGCACCCGCCGCCACCGCAGCGTCGCGAAATTTCCCGCGAGTGGCCGACATCGTGAACGAAGTGTCGAACGCGCGCGTTTGGGCCGGGATTCATTTCCGCGCGTCGACCGAAGCGGGAATCGCGTTGGGCCGCGACGTGGCCGCCTACGTGCTCCGGACACAATTGCTACCGTCGGTGGCGCCATAGGTGCGTCCATGCGGGCGCAGAGGTGACGGTGAAAGGTGGCCGTGAGTAGACTAGCCGCTTGTCTTTTGGGATAATTGAAGGCTTTGGCGAGCTAGCTCAGCTGGTTAGAGCAGAGGAATCATAATCCTTTGGTCCGGGGTTCGAGTCCCTGGCTCGCCACCATACAAAAACAACGGGTTAGGGAGAAATCCTGAGCCCGTTTTGGTTCGGCTCGCCTTTCATGCGGTACTCGCGCGACGAAAGCCGGTCGAGGCTTCCATCAGATTGCGCGTGTAGTCGTGGCTCGCGGGAATCCGCATGCCGCCGAGCTCGTGGGGACCTCCACCGCACTGGGCATCATCCCGATCGGCACCATGAACAATCTGGCGCGCTCGTTGGGCGTGCCCCTGGGCATCGACGCCGCCTGTGCGCTGATCGGAATGGGGACGGCGCGCCACATCGACTTGCGCCATGCCGAATGACGCCAGAACGCCGAGCCGCGCCGACGTGAGCTGTTCGCCGCGGGCAACGCCGACTTCGCCCGATCGATAGTCCTCGCCCGCCGGTCGCACATTCGCTCCGCATGCTGTGCCGGCCGCCACGACCACGCGGTCACCGCGCGCCCGGGTGTTCTCCTTCATGACGACCGTGTCGGCGCCCCGCGGCAAGGGCGCGCCGGTCATGATTCGCACGCAGCAGTCCGCGCCGACTTCGGGCGCTGGCGCGCCGCCGGCGAGTATCTCTCCGATCAGTTCGAACTCCTTGT
>Ga0207648_10000413_pt1 | contig 47529 bp, 56 predicted proteins | sample KBSMisM32_FD_184310 | JGI IMG/M metagenome (GOLD analysis project Ga0207648, IMG submission 184310) | Miscanthus rhizosphere microbial communities from Kellogg Biological Station, Michigan, USA - KBS Miscanthus M3-2 (SPAdes) (version 2) | ecosystem: Host-associated > Plants > Roots >... | reverse complement strand
CTGCAAGTGCCGGGTGACGAGCACATCCCAGCTCTCGAAGTCCCAGAGCGCGGCGGCGGCGGCGGTCTCGGCCACCACTCCCCACTGGTGCACCTTCTGGTCGTCACGAAACGCACTCACCGCGTTCCGCAGCGTCGGCGCCGCCGCTGCGAGTCCCTCCGCGACCAGCTGCGCGAGGCCGTCCAGCAGGAGGTCGGTCGGGTGTGGCTCGTGCGCCGGCGGCGGAGCGGCGCGGACAGCCCGCGAGACCTCGCGGAGCGTACCGGTGCTCGAAAGCTCGCCCGCAGCCAGAGCGGTGCCCCACGCATGGAGGTAGGTCTCGCGCGCAAGGTCGACGTCGAGCGGCTCGAGCTGCCTCGCGGCCTTCAGCAACTGCGCAGCGGCGCTCCCAGTGCTCGAGGCCGTGGCGATCCGCCCGTGCACGAGATCGAGGCGCGCACGCTGAAACTCGTCCAGCGGTCCCGCTTCGGCTGTGGCTAACACCTCGAGCGCCGCGTCGAACGCACCGGCCTCGAGGCTCGCTTGTGCCGCCGCCAGCGCGCGCTCCGCGCGCCGCGCCGGGTCGACTGTCAGGGCTACGGCGCGCTGCAGGAACGCGGCTGCGGCGGCGATCCCGCCGCGAGCCTGAGCCCGGTCAGCGGACAACTCGAGCTCGAGTGCAACCTCCTCGTCTGGTGCAAGCGCCGCATGAGCGCGATGCCAGGCACGGCGATCAGGATCGCGCTCGGCATCGATGGCCTCTCCCAGCGCCCGATGCGCGTCTCGACGCCTTTCGGGGGACGCAGCACCATAGATCGCAGACCGGAGCAGTGGGTGACGGAACGTAACTCGCGTACCGACAGCGATGAGATCGGCCGCTTCGGCAGGAGCAGCGGCTTCGATCGGAAGACCCATCACGGCAGCGGCTAGCCAAAGGAGCATCGGGTCGCCGGTCGGTTCGGCCGCACCCAGGAGCAACAGCCGTTGCGTCTCCTCGGGTAGCTGGTCGACCCGACGCCGAAAGCTCGCCTCCACGCGGCTCACAAGCGGCAACGAGTCCGCTACCGCAAAGCCACCGGCGAGACTCGCCGACGAGACACCGCGAGGCAGCTCGAGCAATGCGAGCGGGTTGCCGCGTGCCTCGTCGATGATCCGCTGACGGACCCGCTCGTCGAGCCGTCCTGGGGTCGACGAGGCGAGCAGCTCGCGCGCGTCGACGTCCGACAGTCGCCGCAACGCAAGTTCCGGCAGCCCCGCCAGTTCAGTCGGTTGGTCGTGGTCGCGATCGGCGAACAGCACGATCACCGACTCCGCGTGGAGACGCCGTGCCACGAACGACAGAACCTGGGCCGAGCAACGGTCGAGCCATTGCGCGTCATCGACGATGCAAATCAGCGGCTGTGGTTCTGCCGCGTCCGAGAGCAGAGTCAGCATCGCGAGACCGACAAGAAAACGATCGGGACGCGGACCCGACATCAGGCCGAGAGCCGTTCGCAGCGCATCACGCTGGGGAGCCGCCAGGCTCTCGACGCCGTCGAGCAACGGCACGCACAGTTGATGGAGGGCCGCAAACGGAAGCTCCATCTCCGATTCGACGCCTCCGGCACGAATGACTCGGCACCCTTCGCACAACCGCGAGGCGTAATCAAGGAGGGCCGTCTTTCCCATGCCGGCCTCCCCACGCAGAACGAGCGTGCCGCTCTCTCCACGGCGCACCGCACTCAGCAACTCGTCGAGCCTCGCACACTCGCTGGTACGGCCACGAAGCACCGGTCCCAAGACGCCACCCACACGGACCAGTCCGGCCACTCCGGGTCTTCCTCCCCGATCCGCTTCTCGTGCTCCCCCTGCCTTTCCGGCGCTCGCGCTCCCTGTTCCGGTCTCGCTACGGATCTGGACGTTGCTCATCGCTGTTCCAATAAGCCGCCCCGGTGCCAACTCAAGCCCGGAGTGGGAGAATCGAGACCTCCTCCCGATCGGGGCCCCGTGGTTCAGCAACGACTCACCGCTTTGCAGGAACGGGATCTGGTGATCGCGGCCGAATGCGGCGACTCGGACGCCTGCCGGAAACTGGTCGAGGCGTTTCTGCCGGCGATCGGCGATGTTGCCCGCAGCTTCAAGAACAGCAGGGTCGAACGCTTGGAGCTCCTTCAGGAGGGCGTCGCCGGCCTGCTCGTCGCTGCGCGGCGCTACGACACGACGCTGAATACACCCTTCTGGGCCTACGCGGCGTTCTGGGTCCGCAAAGCGATGCAGGAGCTCGTCGCCGAACTGACACGGCCGGTGGCACTGTCGGATCGCGCCGTCCGCGAGCTTGCACAGATCCGGAGAGCCCGCAGCGAACACCTCCAGATGCACGGCGTCGAACCCACCAGCGACGAGCTCAGCCGTGCGACCGACCTGACAAGGCCGCAGCTGGAGCACCTCCAGGCGACCGAGCGCACGCCGCGCAGCATGCAGGAACAGCTGACCGACCGCGATGAAGCCACGGCGACCATCGGCGACACGATCGTCGATCCCACCGCCGAGCAGGCCTACCAGCACGTGCTCGACGCCTTTGAGATCCGTGACATGCGCGACCTGACCCAACAGCTCGACGAACGTGAACGAACGGTGATCCGGGCCCACTACGGGCTTGGCCAGGAGGCTCAGACGCTCCGCGAGATCGGCGCCGAACTTGGGCTGACCGCGGAGCGCGCCCGGCAGATCGAAGCCGTCGCGCTGAGCAAGCTGCGCGCAGCGCTCTCCCAATCCGCCCCCACCGGAGGAGCAGCAACTTGAAACCGCGGCTTGCCGGCTTACTACAGATCATGCGGACACGCAGCACGATCCGTGGATCGATGACCAATGAGCTCTGAAGGCACAGCACTCCGGCACAACGCCCTCGTCTACGAGTCGAAGGACGAGTACCTCGCGCGCGCGGTGCCCTTCCTCAAGGCCGGCATCGAGGCGGGCGAAGGGGCGGTTGTGGCTCACACGAAGCCGGGGCTCGCGATGATGCGCGAGGCGCTCGGCCCCGAAGCCGCTCGTGTGACCTTCGTCGACGTCAGCGCCGCCTACACGCGGCCGGCGCGAACCCTCGCCGCCTACCACGAGGTCTACGTTGAGCAGCTCAGGAAGACGCCGACGCTGCGCGCAGTGGCCGACGTCCAGTTCGGGCCTGATCCCGATGAGTGGAACCTATGGACTGGGTATGAGGCGGCATTCAACCGCTCCTTCGGGCATCTACCGGCGTGGGTGCTCTGCTCCTACGACGCGAACGGCACCCCGGATCCGATCATCGAGGGCGTCTGGCAAACGCACCCCGAGGTCGTCGCCGACGACAGCTGGAACAGCAGCGACCGCTACGAGGACCCCGACCACCTCTTGCGTCGCATTACGCCGGCGCCGGCTCCGCTCACAGGCCTGCGGCCGATCCCATTCGGCCGCAGCGTCGAGGAACTCCGAGAGCAGCTCGCTCGCGAGCTCGCCGCCGACAAGATAGGCGAAGCGCAATCACTGGACCTGCTGCTCGCCGCCACCGAGATTGCGAACAATGCGATGCAACACGGCGGCGGCATTCAAGAAGTCCGTGTCGGACGCGCCCGAGGACGATTCGTCTGCGAGATCGTCGACCGAGGCGACGGCTTCGACGATCCCGCAGCCGGCTATCTCGCGCCACGCGCGGGAGTCGGTGCCGGGCTCTGGGTCGCCCGGCAGCTGACCTGGTCGACCGAGTTTTTCCACTCGCCGACCGGATTCACCACACGCATCTGGCTCTAGCTGCAGACGCCAGCGACGGACTGACGACCTCACGCAACCAGGTAGGTCTCGTAGATCACGCCTCCCTGCAGGCGGCCGCCGACGCTGATGAAGACGCCTTTGTTCAGCCAGTCGAGCTCGCGGCAGGCGGTCTCGATCTGGGTGGAGGTACGGAAGGTGTACTCGCTCGCGTCGATGTCTTCGCCGCGGCCGAGACGTGCGAGGACCGCGGCGCTGCCATGACGCACACCTCGCGATTGCACGTAGAGCAGGGCGCCGTCGTCGGTCTGCAGCGTGTAGCGGACGTCGCCGAGAGTGGTCCCGTCCGGCAGAACGATCTGCCAGTCGGCGCTTACGCCCGGCAGCAGCTTCCCTTTTAGGCCGGGCCCTTCGAAGGTGCCGCCGATCTGCGGGACGATGCGGCGGTGCCCCTGGCTCACCTCGCCGAGGTCGAGCGGTTCGCCGAGGACAGCTTCGAGGCGGTAGACCAGGGTCAGCCGAGGCTCGGGGAGCCGGCTCATCGAGCGACCGCTATCGGGTCATTCGGATGCGGCGCGAGCGGAATGACCGTGACCTGCATCCAGTCGGCCAGAGGCAGCGCGCCGAGGAGACCGTCGAGTTTCGCCTCGCTATCGGCGGCGTAGAGGCCGATCACGGTTGGGTCGTCCGCGACCGCGTTCCGCCGCCAGACGCGAAGGAGATGGCCTTCGTCTACGAGCTTGGCGGCCGCCGCCGCCTCGTCGCGCAAGCGCTGCTCAACTTCGCTCTCGCGCGTTCCCTCGGGAACTTCGACCTCGAACTCGACCAGAAACTCCATCAATGCGCTCCCCTCTTGCCCACCGAGCCTCGCTCGGTTCAGGGCTTCGACTTGATGCTCACGCCCGCGGGCGAAACGACCCACCAGGGGTGTGTCCGTTCGCGGCGACCAGAACCTTGCCCGCAGCTGTAGCCCGCAGCGAGATGGTTGAGGTGCTCGTCGCCGCAAAGGCGGCTGTCGCCAGCACGCCCGCGGCCACGAGCGTCGCGAAGACACTGAGTCTCGCCTTACCGATCATGAATCTCCTCTCAACTAAAGGCATTTACCGATGCCTGCGAGTTCCAGAGACTTCAGCTTCCCGTTCCGGGGCCGTTGGTCGCGCCAGGCGAACCCCGGGTCGCGACCCTGGTCCCCGGGTTCGCGGAGCTCCGACTGCCTCGAGGTCACGTGCACACGGGATTCGAAGCGCAGACCCGGGGACCGACCCGGGCCTCCGCGGGCGCGACCTGGCGGCTGAGGCGCAAAGCTGAATCGTCATCCCCATCGAGGGGACCACCTGAAAGGAGCCAGGATGTCCAATCATTTCAGCGCAGCCATGCTCAAGTTCCCGGGTGACGATGCCCGCTTGGACTTGACCGACCTATTCCTATTCGCGTCGCCTCAGACCCCGGGCAAGACGGTTCTGATTTTCGACGTGAACCCATTCATGACGGGCGCCGACTTCCACCCAGACGGCGTCTATCGCATCAACATCGACAATGACGGGGATACGCAGGCCGATGCTGCGTTCACGTTCGTGTTCACCGAATCGAACGGCGGCGCCCAGACCGGAACCGTCTATTACGGGACAGGAAGCCAGGCCCGCCAGCCCGAGCCTGTTGGCGAGGTTCTCATCGAGGGCGTGCCTGTCGGCTTCGACGCCATGGCGAAGCCGGTTCAGGCTGGTGAATGTCGGCTGTTCATCGGCGTCCGCAGCGATCCGTTCTTCGCCGACGGCGAAGGCGCCTTCCATGACTTTCAGTTCACCGGCGACGATACGTTCGCGGGCAAGAACATCCTCTGCATGGCGCTGGAGGTGCCCAACGAGATGCTCGGCTCCGGTCCGGAGATCGGAGTCTGGTGCACAGCGAGTGTGCGCCGCGACGGCACGCTGGTGCAGGTCGACCGGTACGGGAACCCGTCCTTCAACCCGTTCTTCGTCGATGAGCTCAAGAACAAATTCAACGCCGGACACCCGGCCGACGACGTGGCCGGCTTCCTCGAGCCGTGGTCGAAGCTGCTGGAGAGCCGTGGCTACCCGTCGGGTGTAGCCAGAGAGACGGCCCTCACCGTGCTTCCCGACGTCATGCACTACGACCGCACTCGGCCGGCGCACTACCCCAACGGCCGCGTTCTCACCGACGACGTCTACGACATTCGCATGGCGTTCCTGACGTACGGACGGGTGATCTCCGACGGTGTCGAGCCGCACGACGACTACCTGGGGGAGTTCCCGTTCTTGGGTGTCCCGAATGCCCAGCCAGCGAGCGACGAGATGGCGGGCGATGCGTTGCTGACACCGGAGCACGCGACCTAGGACAGTCGCGTCGTACTCACGCTCGCGCGCCCTATGTGAGTGCGTGACCACGGGCGGACCCCGGCTTCCAGTCGGGGGCCGTCCGGGGATGCGACTAGCCACCCCGATGCCCGCAGTCCACAACACGCATCCGCTGGTCAACCTGAGGCCGTTCTGGTCGTCTCTGAGCGCTCGCGAGCGGCGCACGCTGGCGGCCATGGTCTCGGCGGTGGCTGGCCTGCACGTGCTCGGCTTCGTCGCTTTGCTCGCATCGGTCGCCCCGGGGTTCTTGTCGATCGGGATCGGAGTCACTGCATACACGCTCGGACTGCGACACGCATTCGATGCCGATCACATCTCCGCGATCGACAACACAACGCGCAAGCTGATGGCCGAGGGCAAGCGGCCGTTGAGCGTCGGCTTCTGGTTTTCGCTCGGACATTCGACGATCGTCTTCGGACTCGCGCTCCTGATCTCGATCGGAGTACGCACGCTCGACGGGCCCGTCAGTCACGATCACTCGAAACTGCATGGGGCCGCCGGCTACGTCGGGACCGCGGTCTCCGGAGGGTTCCTGTATCTGATCGCAGCGATCAACATCGTGATCCTGCTCGGGATCGTGAGGGTGTTCCGCGAGATGAGGACCGGTCGCTACGACGAGGCAGGGCTCGAACGCCGGCTGGACAACCGGGGACTGATGAACCGGCTGTTCGGCCGCCTGACCAAGGCCGTGGCCGAGCCTCGGGACATGTACCCGCTCGGGCTCCTGTTCGGGCTCGGGTTCGACACGGCGAGCGAGGTCGCGCTCCTCGTCATCGCCGGCGGCGCCGGAGCAGCGGGTTTGCCGTGGTACGCGATCCTTTGCCTACCGATCCTCTTCGCCGCGGGGATGTCGCTGATGGACTCGATCGACGGCTCGTTCATGAACTTTGCCTACGGCTGGGCGCTGTCCAACCCGGTCCGGAAGGTGTACTACAACCTCACGATCACGAGCCTGTCGGTGGCGGTCGCACTCGTGATCGGCACGATCGAGATCGGCGGACTGGTCAGCGCAAAGCTCGACCTGTCCGGATCGTTCTGGAGCTCGTTCGAGAACGTCGACATCAATGCCCTCGGGTTCGTGGTCTTCGGAATGTTCGCCGCGACGTGGGCAATCGCACTCGTGGTGTGGCGGCTCGCTCGAATCGAGGAACGCTGGTCGGCGCACGAGGACTCAGGGCCGGCGCACTAGTTCTTCGAGAGAAGGGGAGGCGGCTGTGCGCCGTCGCTGAGAGCGTCGACGCGTTGCCGGTCCGCATTCGCGCTGTCAAGCTCAATCGATGGCCCAGGTCCGGACACGCTTGCGCGAGGCCGACAGGCGCCACGACTACATCCTCCCGAGGCTTTCGCGATGCCGGGTAGCGAGGTGATCGAGCCTGCCGAGTAGCCGTCACCGAGACGCCGAGTGGACGGGGGCGTCGGATCAGCTGCTCGGCCCGCTCGCGCGAGCGTCCGCCGCGGACTCGTCCGCAAGCGTCAGGACGGTCCTCGTCGCCTTCGCCGCAAACCTGCTGGTGGCGGTCGCAAAGACCGTCGCCGCGACGGTCACCGGGTCGGCATCCATCCTTGCGGAGGCCGCGCACTCCTGGGCGGATACGGGGAACGAGGTGTTCTTACTCGTCGCCAACCGGCGGTCGCGCCGCCCAGCGGACGATGCGCACCCCCTCGGTTACGGGCGAGAGGCGTATGTCTGGGCGCTGCTCGCGGCGGTCGGTCTGTTCGTGGCCGGTGCTGTCTTGTCGGTCACCCACGGCGTGCAGGAGCTGGTGAGGCCGGAACCGGCGACCAACTTCGTCGTCGGCTACGTGGTGCTTGCGGTTTCCTTCGTGCTCGAAGGGGTGTCGTTCTTGCGGTCGGTCCGCCAAGCGAAGCCTGGAGCCGAACTGATGGAGCGCGACGTGATCGAGCAAGTCATGGCGACGTCGGACCCGACCCTCCGCGCCGTCTTCGCCGAAGACTCGGCCGCGCTGATCGGCCTGGTCATCGCCGCCGCCGGCCTAGGCGCACATCAGTTGACCGGGTCCGCCGTCCCTGACGCCATCGGATCGATCCTGGTCGGCCTGCTACTCGCCGCGGTCGCGATCTACCTCATCGACCGGAATCGTGAGCTCCTGATCGGCGAAGAGGCGGACCCCCGGATCCGCGCGGCAGTGATCCGTGCACTTCTGAAAGAGCCTGAAGTTGCCCGGGTGACGTATCTGAGACTAGAGATCGTCGGCCCGAGAATCGTCGCGGTGACCGGCGACGTCGACATCGTGGGTGACGACACCGAGTCGCACGTCGCGGTTCGGCTCCGGGCCCTCGAGGCGAAGCTCACAGGCTCACCGGCGGTGGCGGGCGCTGTGCTCAGCCTGTCGGCGCCCGACGAACCGTCGCTGACCGTGTGATCGCGAGCTGCAGTTTGCGGACGAGCGCGGCTGGTGCTCAGGTTGCGTCACGCGTACGAACGATGAAGCGTGGCGCGAGGGTGTGTTCGTCGACGTTTGCGTCCAACACGGCGTGCTCGAGCTCCTTCGCCGCATCGCTATCCAAAAAGACACGGGCGTGGCCGTCCTCGATCACGACGTCGCCTTCGAAGGGCTCGTGCACGACCGCGTAATCCCACGTTCGGTCGGCCGCCGAGTGCGGGCCGGGGGAGATTCGGAGTCCTGCGGCCGTCCCGGCATCCTGACCAATGACGAATTCGACGACGGCGCCGACCGCCTCGGGCGTGAGCACGAGCATGCGAGGAAGTATGGCGGGTAGGCGGTACCTAGCCTGCAGCCGCTCGCGTCCGAAGCGGCAGCGTCCAGTTCGGCCGGACGTAGTGGCAGCTGTAGCCGTTCGGATACCGCTCGAGGTAGTCCTGATGCTCGGGCTCGGCCTCCCAGAACGGCCCCGCCGGCGTCACCTCGGTCACGACCTTCCCCGGCCACAAACCGGAAGCGTCGACGTCGGCGATCGTCTCCTCGGCGACCCGGCGCTGCTCCTCATCGAGGTAGAAGATTCCCGAGCGATAGCTCGTCCCCGTGTCGTTGCCCTGCCGATTGAGCGTCGTCGGGTCGTGGATCCGAAAGAAGAACTCGAGCAGACCCCGGTAGGAGGTCAGCTCGGGATCGAAGACGACCTCGATCGCCTCGGCATGCGTGCCGTGGTTGCGGTAGGTCGCGTTTGGAACCTCGCCGCCTGCGTACCCCACCCTCGTCGAGAGCACGCCCGGCTGCTTTCGGAAGAGATCCTGCATCCCCCAGAAACACCCTCCGGCAAGTATCGCCTTGTCGATCGCTCCACTTACGTCTGCCATGGTCCTCCCCCGGTCTCGGAAATCGCTATCTGGAACTTAGCGACAGCGACTGAGTCTGCGGGGCTCGCCCCGGGTTCCTAGAGATCCTCGCGTCGGAGCACCCCGGTCAGGGTGCCGTCGGACCGGGTCACGACGATGCGGGTGAGGTTCTGGTCGAGCATCCGTCGTGCGATGGCCTCTCGGCGAGCGCTCGGTCTGATCGTGCTTGGCCCGAGCGACATGGCGTCTTCCGCGCGGACGCTCTGACCCGAGCCGAGTGCCTTTCGGCCGAGGAGACCCAGGACGAGGCCTTCGTCGTTCGTGACAACGCAGATCTGCCATTCGTCTCCCACGCGTTCCGCGACGTCGGAGACGAGCTCGTCCGGCCGGCAGGTCGGAGCGTCCACAGATGCGATGCTGCCGACGCGCGTGCTGCTGTCGGCTTCTCCCTCGACTGGGAGCCCGAAGGAGCCCCAGTCGGCCTTGCCGGCGGCGTAGTCGTAGACCCTGGTGAAGCCGATGCCTTCGAGCCGCGACGCGGCTCGTGGGCTCACGTCTCACTGGTAGTCGTAGCAGTAGACGATCACCGGCCTTTGCGGATCGAGCGACGCCGTCGACTCGCGGTCGAGCGTCTTCAGCGGGATGTTGATCGCGCCCGGGAGGTGCTCGTCCTCGAATTCGTCCGCCGGCAGAACCTCGACGAGCTGCGCGCGTTCTTCGCGGCGAAGGCGTTGGAGCTCGTCTCGGTCGATTGGTGTGGGCATGTCGCCTCCTTGGTTGGGTTCACCCTGTCCAACGTTCCTCCACCCGCCGCGCCTTCCAGCACACGGTAGGCAAACAGGGAGGTCCGTGCCATCATCGACTCCCAGGTGAACTCAAGTCATGACCGAGACTCGCAGAACGACGACTGAGGAGGCACGACGCGTCGGAGACGCGATCGGTGTCGACTGGGACCGCTTCGACCTCGAGCAGTTCCGGCACGGCATGGACGTCGAGTTCGAGCACGGCGCTCACGACCCGCAGACGGACGTCACCGGAGACGACCCGATCATCACCGGCAAGATTGCACTGGCGCACATGAAGGAGTTTCCGGACTACTACGAACGTCTCGAGAAGATGGAAGAGGAAGCGGAACGCGAATGGGCCGCCAAGAAGGCTTGAACGACAGCCTCGACAGCGAGCAGCGCAAGACCCTCGAGCAGATCGTCGACCATCGCTCCGGCGCGAACATCGAGTGGCGTCAGGTCCGAGCCTTGTTGGAGGCGTTGGGAACGGTGACCGAGGAACACAACGGCAAGGTCAGGGTCACCATCGGCGGAGTGAGCGAGGTCTTCCAACCGCCGCGCGAGAAGGACGTCGACGAGGAGCTGCTCTCCGATTTGCGGCGCATGCTGCCCGGGCAGTCGTAGTGGTCGCCCCACGAGCGCGTAGGGGACCCGTTTGTTTACTTGCGTGGAAGAGACCGCGCGTACGTCGTGCCGACTCCAACCCACTTCGAGAGCTGTGGCTTAGTCCGCACATACTCGGGGGCGACTCGCAACCAACCCTTCATCGTCCGGCCGCGCATCTCGAACGCCTCGGCGTTCGTCGTGGCGATGAGCTCGTCTGACTCCGCCGGGTCGGCCCGAACGAGCACGCCACCCTGGCCGCTTGCTGCAATCGCCATGTTCCCGCCGATGAGAAAGGCGAGCCCGCCGAACATCTTCTTCTCTTCGAGCCGGGACTGGCCTTCGAGCAGCTCGCGGATACGTCCTGCGAGAGCCTCGTCGTACGCCATGCCCCGATCGTAGTCCGCGAGACTACGCGGATGAGGCTCGAGCTGGAGTTCGAGGACACGTTCGAAGGCGCAAAGCTCGACTCGGCTCGCTGGGTCCCGTTCTATCTGCCGCACTGGAGCAGCCGCGAGCGCGCCGCGGCGCGATACGAACTCCGCGACGGCATACTGCGGCTACGGATCGAAGCCGGCCAGCAACCGTGGTGTCCGGAGTTCGACGGCGAGGTCAAGGTCTCATCCATTCAGACAGGCACCCGCACGGGCCAGCACCGCTTCAACCCCGCGGCGGTCGTGAGGGAGCGGGAATCCGACGTCCGCCTCTACACAGCCCGCTACGGGCGGATCGAGGTGCGGGCAAAGGCGACGGACGACCCCGAGGCCATGGTCGCGCTGTGGCTGATCGGCTACGAGGGAGGACGGCAGTCGGCCGAGATTTGCGTTTGCGAGATCTTCGGCAGCGACGTCGGCCGCACCGAAACGGGTGTCGGCGTCGGCGTGCATCCCTTCGACGATCCCGACCTTGGCGACGACTTCTCCCGTGAGACCGTCGCGATCGACGCCCGCGAGTTCCACGTCTACACCGCAGACTGGACGCCGGACGGCGTCACGTTCTCCGTCGACGGCGAGCCGATCAAGACAACCGTCCAGTCGCCGAGCTACCCGTTGCAGCTGATGCTCGGCATCTACGCGTTCCCGGCGACCGGCCGCAAGGCCGCGAGCCGATACCCGAAGGAGTTCGTGGTCGACTATGTCCGCGGCTACCGGCTCGCGGCCGCCGTGTCGGGGTCTGACCCCAAGGCTCGCAGGCAGTCGTAGACTCGCTCTAAAGTGACAGAGACCTCCCAGGCAGGGATGTTCGCGCTCGGCACGCCGTCGCACGCCTATCTCGAGTTCGATGCACACGTTGGAGCCGGTCCGAGACTCGTCACCGCGATCGCCTCGCTGCGCGAGCCGCGCACGACGATGGGCGGCGTCAACCTCGTCACCGGCTTCCGTCCCGACCTCTGGCGTGCGGTCGCACCCCACGACGCGCCACCAGGCCTTCAGGGCTTCGACGCGGACCTCGTGGGCGCCGAGGGCTACCGGATGCCAGGGACGCAGCACGACGCCGTCCTCTGGCTGTCGGGAAGCGCGTACGACGTCGTCTTCGAGACCGCTCGCGAGGCAATCGCCGCGCTGCACGACGTCGCGACGGTCGCGGAGGAGACCTCGAGCTGGCCGTATCGCCACGACCGCGATCTCACCGGGTTCATCGACGGCAGCGAGAACCCGACCCTGATCGAAGCGCCGGAGTTCGCGGTGATCGCGAACGGCCCGGGCGCCGGCGGCTCGATCCTCCTGCTGCAGAAGTGGAGCCACGACGCGACCGCGTGGGAATCGCTCTCCGTGACGGAACAGGAGCAGGTGATCGGCCGGAAGAAGGACGACAGCGTCGAGCTCGAGGACAAGCCCGACGACTCTCACGTCGCTCGCACCGACCAGGACGACTTCGGCAAGGTCTTCCGCCGCAACATGCCCTACGGCACCGTGACCGACCACGGCACGATGTTCGTCGGATTCAGCTCCGACCAGAGGCGTCTCAGCGAGATGCTGGAGAACATGGCCGGGCTCAAGGACGGTCTGCGTGACGCGCTGACGAAGTACACCCAGCCCACCACCGGCGCGTACTACTTCGTGCCGTCGAATCAGAGCCTCGCGCGCCTCGGCGTCGATTTGGCCTGAGGCCTGCCGAGTTGTAATCTCTTTCGGGCATGTCGATGTTTGCGCCAATGGGAGCACGGACGCTCGGACGGGTGCTGCCGCCCTGGTGGGTCTTTCTCATCACCGGCGTCGCATGGACGGTTGTCGGCGCAATCGTGCTCCGCTTCGACTACACGTCCGTCCGCGCGATCTCGATCCTCTTCGGCATCGTCGCAATCGCCGCCGGCCTGTTCGAGTTCGGCGTGATGCTCCTCTCCCAGGGCTGGTGGAAGCTGCTCTACCTGGTCCTCGCGGTTGCCTTCATCGCCGCGGGAGTCGTGGCGTTCATTCATCCCGGCAACACATTCGAGGCTCTCGCAGCTGTGATCAGCTTCTTCCTCATCTTCGCCGGGATCTTCGACATCATCATGTCGATCTCCGCGCGGCGCGAGATCGAGATCTGGTGGCTTCAACTCATCGGCGGAATCATCGAGCTCGCCCTCGGCTTCTGGGCGGCCGGTTATTACGGCCGCAGCGCGGTGCTCCTCGTCGCCTGGGTGGCCGCGTACACGATCATCCGCGGTGTCACGGACATCGTGCTCGCTTTCCGGATCCACCAGATTCAGCACGCCCCGGCTGCCTGAGCTCAGGCAGGGGCCTCTTCCTGCGCCTGCTGCCGTCCCTTCTTGGTGAGCATTTGCCTCATCTGTCCGAAGCCGAAGGCCCAGGCCATGACGACGATGCCGAGCACGACGTTCCAGATCGTCATCACTGAGTCCTGGGTGATCGAGAATGCAGCGATGTCGGCGCTCGCGGCGCGGCCCCGCAGCGTTGCCACGTCGAGCGCCTGAGTCTGCCCAACGCCACCGGGCGTGAGCGCAAAGACACCAGAGAGCATGTGGGACGAGGCCACCAGGAAGACCGTGAACGCGGTGATCGGAATACTGAAGGCGGCCATGAAGACGACGTTGACGCCGACCCTGCAGCCGTAGGACGCTGCCGACGGCGCCGCCACTTCCCTCGCGTAGCGCCGCCAATCCTGGAAGATTGCCGCGCCCTGCTTCGCCTTGTGCCACTGCTTGACCAGCTTGGGCTTGAGCCGCGGCCAGAGGAAGTAGAGGGCAACGATCAACGCGACGACGATGATCGGCACGAGCACAGGATGTGATGCGAAGAAACCGCCCGTCTCGTCCGAAGGACTCCCTTTCGACACGCTCCGGGGACGAAAGATCCCGAGGCAGATCACGATCACGACGCTCGCGGCGGTGAAGAAGAGCGATTGGACGACGGTCGCCGACGTCACACCGGCAACCGAAGACCCTCGGATGCTCTTTCGGAAGATGCCGATCATCGCCGCCGTCCCAGCTTGCGCGGGCGTGACTGCGTTGATCGCAGTCCCTCCCTGCGACGCGCCCCAGGCGGTCTTGAACGAGAGGGCCGACTTTGGGTAAGCCGCGCGGAGGATGTTCCGCCACGCGAGCCCGATGAACGCGGACTCGGCGGTCTTCAACCCGAGGGCAAGGACGAGCCAGTAGAAGGACAGGTCGCCGATCCGTCCCAGGACGCCTTCGACCCAGTGCCCGAATTGACCGAGGACGTTCGCGAGCAGCACGCCACGCGCATCCTAGGGCGCTGTCGGCCGGGGTTCTAGTCGGCGGGGCTCACCACCACTTGCGTTCGAGAGCACGCTGGGTTCCGCCGGTGCGGTCGAGCGCGTCAAGTTCCGCCATGTCCGCTTTGGACAGCGTAAAGTCGAAGATCTGCGCGTTCTCCGCGAGCCGGTCGCGGTGCGTCGACTTCGCGATCAGGGGAATGTCACGCTCGATGCACCAGCGAAGCAACACCTGGGCCGGCGTTCGCCCGAGGCGCTGCGCGATTCGTGTCGCCGTTTCGCTGGCGATGTGGCGACCGTGTCCGAGTGGACTGTAAGCCTCGAGAACGATCCCCTCCCCACGACACGCGTCAAGAAGCCCTTTCCGGTACTCGTACGGACTGAATTGCGCTTGGTTGACGACGGGCGCGATGTTCGCCGTTGCCAGTAACTGTTGGACCTCGGCAACGTCGAAGTTGGAAACCCCGATCGAGCGTGTGTGATCAAGCTCCTGAGCTCGCTCCATTCCCGGCCACGCCCAGGTTGGCCCACCCTTCGGCCAATGGACGATGTACAGGTCGACGCGGTCGACCCCGAGCCTTTGAAGGCTCCGCTCGAGCTCTGCGACCGGGTCTCTCCGTGCGGGATGGAACTTGGTGGTGATGAACACGTCATCGCGCGGGACGCCGCTTTCGCGCAGCCCCTGGCCGACGCTCTCCTCGTTGCCGTAGGCCTGGGCGGTGTCGATGTGGCGGTAGCCGAGTTCGAGCGCCCAACGGACTGCGTCGACGCACTCGCGTCCCTTCGGCACCTGCCAGACGCCGAGGCCGAGCAGCGGCAACTGTCCACCGTCCGCCAGGGTGGTCTCGTTTCGATCTGCCGCCACTGCGCTCCTCATTGCGTTTCTACTGAACCTGCCAGCGCGGCGCGTGCGGACGCCGCGATGTCTGCATTCGTGTTGGCGTGCCCCCCGATCCCCCAGCCCCCCTCCGGCGACTCGGTCAGCAGCACCCACGTGCGCTCTCGCAGGCTCGGGTCGCCGGCAGCGGCCGCGATGATTTCCGTGAGTTCCTCGACGACGCCGAGTTGCTTGTCGCGGTCGAGTACTCCGACGGGGGTGAGCACTTGAACGCGCACGTAGCTGCTCTCTCCCGCGACGTTCGAGATCGCGGCTTGGTCCATGCTGTGAATGAACGCCGCGGTGTTTGTCGCAAACAGCGGCAAGTCGGGAACCTGCTCCCAACGCATGACTGCCGCTGCGAGATCCTGGGCGAGCGTGTGCGAATCGGGAAAGGTTCCGGCAGCGGCGTAGACGTCGATCATCGGCATCAGTCAGCCTCCTCGAGGAAGGAGTGGACGTCGGCGGCGAACTGGCCATGGTGCTGGAAGAGGAAGCCGTGCGCCGAGTCCGGGTAGATCTTGAGCCGCGCGTCCGGCAGGAGCCCGGCCAGCAGGTGTGAGTAACGGGGAAGGATCATCGAATCACTGTCGCCGTTGGCGACGAACACCGGCAGGTCGATTGCGCTCACTCGCTCTAGCAGCGAGTGATTGGGGATGCCCCACGCACACACGGCGTCGTACTGCGCCTGACGGGTCTGCCACGTCGTCGGTTCGTCTCGGTCCGTACTCCTTCCTCCGAAGATGCGCCCGGCGGCCTGCTGGCCCGCCTGGCGACTCGTGTCCGTCGCGGCGAAGAAAACCTCCAGGTATCCCTGCGGGCTCGTTTCCGGCGTACCGACCGCGCCGATCACCTCCGGTGCCCAGCCGTGCATCCCTGCAGCACCCTGTGGTGCGGAGGACGCGAGCACGACGCGTCGCAGCAGGTCCGGGCGGATGAGCGCGATCTCCTGTGCGACGAAGCTGCCGATGGAGAAGCCGAGCAGGTCTATCCGCTGGAGGTTCAGAGCCTCGATGAACGCGATGGCGTCGTGGGCCATCGCTTCAATCGTGTTCGGCGTCTCTCCGGTCGTGGCGCCGACACCGACGTTGTCGAACGAGATCACCCGTCGATCCGTGGCGAGGGCGTCGACGAGAGCGGGATCCCAGTTGTCCAGGTTGCCGCGGAAGTGCTGTAGCAGCACGAACGGCACATCACCGTCGCCGAGCTCGCGATAGGCGTACTCGATTGCGTTGCCCGCCGCGACGCGCAAGGTCGAAGCGTCGGCGGATTTGACTGGCGTTTCCGTGATCGTCATTGAGCTCTCCCTTCGTGTGCAGCTCAGCGGGCGGTGGCAGCTCCGACCGAAGCGGCCGCCTTCTCGATTAGTTCGACGACCTCGTCGGGATGGGAGACCATCGCAACGTGACTCGACGGGATCTCTACGGTCGTCGCGCCCATCCGTGATGCGAACATGCGCTCCGCGTCCGGCGGGAGCGCCTCGTCGTTCTGTGCGACGAGGTACCAGCTGGGCAGCGAGCGCCAGGCTGGTGCGGCGATGATGTCCGTGAACGCGGACGAGGCTAGTGCCTGTTGCACGGCGTACATCACCCGTGCGTGGGTCGGGTCGACATCGCCGGCGAAGTGATTGACGAAGTCGTCTTCGGAGAGCCAGGCGAAGCCGCGTGAGTCGGTGAACAGATGAGCGAGTGCCGGCGTGACCGGCCCCTGCGAGAGCAGTGCGCCGAGCGATTCGCCCTCGTCGAGCGCGAACGCGGCAATGTAGACGAGCGCGACGGCGTTCGGCGCGTCTGCGCCGAGCGCGGTGATGACCTGGCCGCCGTAGGAGTGTCCGACGAGGATCGTGGGGCCCTCCTGGAACTCGAGCACCTGGCGCAGCCGCGCGACGTCGTCGTCGAGCGAGCTCAACGGGAACTGCGGCGCTCGCACCTGAAAGCCCTCAGCCTGGAGGCGCTCGATCACGCTGCTCCAGCACGATCCGTCGGCCCAGGCGCCGTGGACGAGAACGATGTTCGGCCGTCCGGTCATTTCCGACTCCCTTCTGCGGAGTTGTGGGAGAGGTGAGTGTCCCCTGGTGAGGCGCCGGTGCGCATCACACGGTCGTGCGATTTGAAAGCCGCCGGGCGCGCTGGGATATGCTCGCCTCGAGGAGCGATGTCGACGAACCCCGCGCGGGAGCTCCACGGGCGCGACGCGGAACTCGCGCCGATTCGGGCCGAGCTCGAACGCGTCTCCGACGGCGCGGAGGCGGTACTCATCGTCGAGGGCGCCGCCGGTATGGGAAAGAGCCGACTGCTCGCAGAGGTCTCCACGATCGCCCGCAGCCTCGGTATCAGGGTCGGTAGCAGCGCCGCCGATCCGAGCGAGACGGTCGTCGAGCTCGCGGTGCTGCTGGCAGCGCTGCTCGACGGACCCGAGCCCCTGCTCGACGACAGCGGGCTCAACGCTCTCCATGCGCATTCCGAGCAACGCTTCTGGCTGCTGAGAGACCTGCAGCAACTGCTCGAGCGCGCAGCCCTGGAGTCGCCGCTCCTGATCTCCATCGACGACGCGCACTGGGCGGACGGCGGAACGGCAGCTGCAATTCGCACGCTGCCGCTGCGACTTGTGGGACTGCCGATCGCGTGGGTCATCGCCCTTCGCCCCCCGCGCGAATCGACACCGCTCGTCCACGCACTCGAAAAGCTGAGACAGAATGGCGCGCGCACGATCGTCCTCGGGCCGCTCGATGAGAAAGCAATCGCGCAACTCGCGACGGACGTGCTCGCCGCGCAGCCCGATCAGTCGATTCTCGAGCAGTTAACGGAGGCCGACGGCAATCCGTTTCTCGTCGTCGAGACCCTGCTCGGACTGCAAGAAGAGAACCGGGTCCGTTTCGTAGACGGCCGCGCGGAACTGATCGACAACCAGCTGCCCCGGCGCGTACAACAGAGGATACGCGAGCGGCTCGGCCGGCTCTCCGACGAGGCGAGCGACGCTGCGACCGTCGCGGCCTCGCTCGGTCGCACGTTCTCATTCGACGAGCTGGCGCGGATGCTCGGGCGGCCCGCATCGGACCTACTGGCGCCGGTCGGTGAGCTCCTCGAGGCGAACCTACTCGTCGAGCGCGATGAGAAGCTCGCCTTCTGGCACGACATCACACGTGAGGCAGTCCGGGCCAGCGTGCCGCTAACTGCCCGCCGTGCCCTCGATCGCCAGGCGGCCGGCGTTCTGCTCGAAGCCGGCGCATTGCCGGTCGAAGTCGCGGTGCAGTTGGCCGCGAGCGCCGAGGCGGGAGACGAGGTGGCAATCGACACCCTGCTCGAGGCCGCCAAGGCGTTGGTCACGACCGACCCCGATACCGCCGCAACTTTCGGCCAGCGCGCACTCGAGATCGCGCCGGCCCACCACCCGCGACGGGGGGAGATCGTCGGTACGACGGCGATCGCACTCCACATCACGGGCAACAGCGAGGAAGCGATCGCGTTCGCCGATCGGGCGCTCCGCGAGACACTGCCGGCAACCCAGGAGGCAGAAGTCCGCCTCAGCATCGCCGGGATGTTCGCGATTTCACCGGAGATCCGGATCAGCGCAGGGCGATTGGCCCTGAGCCTCCCCGACCTCTCGCAAACGCTCCGTGCCCGCCACCTCGCCTGCCTCTTTCACAACATCGTCACCGCGGGTCGCGTGAACGAGGCGCGTGCGATGCTGGAGGAGGCGCGAGTCGCTGTCGCCTCCACTGACGATGCTCGCGCGTCTTTCACGCTCCGGGTCGCCGAGAGCGCACTCGAGTACACCGACGACCGATTCGACCCCTCGCTCGAACTGATCACCTCTGCCTACCGGGACGGGATCTTCGCCGGCGACGACCAACGCCTCCGGCTCGCCCACATGTGGCACGGCGAACTGCTGAGTGTCACCGACCGCGACGACGAGGGCCTCGCGATCGCATCCGACGGCCTCGCTGCCGCGCAGCGCGACCGGCAAGGCTGGGCCTACCAGATGTTCGAGACCTGGCACGGACGCATGTTGCTCAGAACAGGGCGGCTTACCGAAGCGCTCGCGGTACTCGAGGGACGCTACGCACTCGAAGACGGAACACATGCGGCCGCCGTGCTCGACGCCGCCGGAATCGTCGCGCTCGGACGACTGGCGATCCACACAGGCGACACGCGCCAGGCTCGCCGGCTCGCCGACATCGCCGAGGTCATGCTTGAACGGGGCACACCGGCGGTGCGGCGCCACGCAGCCTGGCTGCTGGCGCTCTTCGCACTGGCCGAGGGCGACGCCGAAGCGGCACGAGGCTGGGTACGCGCTCCAACCGAACCGGACGGCCGAGCGATCCTCCCGCGATTCCCGCTCGATATCGCCGACGAGGTGGTGCTCGCTCGCATCGGACTCGCCACCAAGGACGACGAACTCGCGCAGCTTGCGCTGCTCAACAGCCAGCGTCGATCTGAGTTGAACCCCGCCGCCGCCTCGATCGCGGCCACCGCGGCCAATGTGCGCGGTCTTCTCGAGCCAAGTCAGGCGGACCTCCGCGAAGCCGTCGATCTCTTCGAGCGCACCCCCCGACGGCTCGAGCTGGCGGCCGCGCTCGAGGATCTCAGCGTTGAACTGATCGCGGCCGATCGAGAAGCCGCCATCGATGGTCTTGGCCGTACCCTCGCCCTCTACACCGAACTCGGCGCAACCTGGGACGCCCGCCGCGTCCGCAGCCGCCTCCGCGAACTCGGCGTTCGGCGGCGCCTGATCGCCGCCGAGCCCGAGACGAACGGTTGGACGGCGCTGACGACGTCGGAGCTCACCGTCGCGCGCCTCGTCGCCGAAGGCCTGACGAATCGAGAGGTCGCCGAACGTCTTTTCGTCTCGCCGCACACAGTCAGCAGCCATCTCCGCCATGTGTTCTCGAAGCTCGGCATCACCTCGCGCGTGGAACTGGCGCGTGTTGCGCGCGATTATGAGATCGCCTGATCGTGCGATGCCGGCGGCGAGATGCCGTGACAGGCTCAGCCGAGCATGCCGCTGACGGGACTGAAGGAGACAGTCAGATGAGCGCCGAGGCGGTTTCGCCGATCACCACGTATTTCCGAGTCAGCGACGGGGTGCGAGTGAGGTACGCCGATAACAAGGCGGACTCGGACATCACCGTACTGATGCTGGCGCCGTGGCCCGAAACCCTCTGGGCCTTTCGTCGCATCTGGGGCCGCATCTCCGCAATCGGGCGGGCGGTCGCCATCGACCTACCGGGATTCGGCCACTCGGATGGTCGCCCAGAACTGATTGTCCCAGACGCCTCCGGAGCCTTCCTGGCCGGTCTGATCGACGAATGGGCCCTGGGAGCTCCGCATGTCGTCGGCCCGGACGTCGGCACCGCAGCGGCGCTCTTCCTCGCCGCGAGGTCGCCGGAGCGCGTTACGAGCCTGACGATCGGCGGCGGCGCGGTCCGGTTTCCGATCGAAGCGGGAGGTGCGCTGAAGGACATCATCGAGGCGCCGAGTCTGGACGCTGTGCGCGGGCTGGACGCCAGAACCAACATCGGCCACGCCGTCGAGGCCGCCGCCGCGAGCGAGGGCGAGCCTGAAGTCCACGAGGACTACGTCAGCGCCTACGATCTCGGACGCTTCGCGGAGTCGGCACGGTTCGTGCGGCATTACCCCGAGCAGAACCCGGTCTTGCGCGAGCTGTTGCCGACGATCGCCACGCCAACCCAGATCCTCGCCGGGCGCAACGATGACCTCGTCCCCTGGTCGAACAATCAGTACCTCGACGACCTTCTCCCCAACAGCGAAATTCATCCCCTCGACGCGGGTCACTTCGCGTGGGAGCAAGCAGCGGAGGAGTACGGCAGCCTGGTCCTCGACTGGGTCATGGGCGGGTACCGACGCGTCGCGGGGCTAACCGAGGTCGAATGAGCAGCGACGTGATCATCGGACATGACGGGAAGCCACGCTGCGGCTGGGTCGGAGCCGGCGATACCGCGTTAGGCCGCTACCACGACGAGGTCTGGGGCAGACGCACCCACGACGAGCCCGCGCTGTTCGAGGCGCTCACCCTGGGCGTGTTCGAGGTCGGGCTGAGTTGGTCGATCGTGTTCGGGAAGCGGGACGCATTCCGAAAGGCATTCCTCGGCTTCGACGTCGCCAAGGTCGCGGCCCTGACCGCGCGGGACGTCGACCGGTTGGTTGAGGACGCCTCGATCATCCGTAACCGCGGCAAGATCCAGGCGACCGTCGACAACGCCCGGGCGATGATGTCCGCGTCGCCGAGCCTCGTGGCGCTCGCGAAGTCCTACGAGATCAACCGCAAGCGGGCGCCGCGATCAGTGGCCGACCTACCCAAGTCGACCCCACAAGCGGAGGCGTTCGCGAAGCAGTTGAAGTCGCAGGGGTACCGCTTCGTTGGGCCCACGAGTGTGTACGCGTTCATGCAGAACGTCGGCGTGGTCAACGACCACGTCCATGGGTGCTTCCGCGCGACCGACTACCCGGCTACGGCCCGGAGGCGCTGAGGAGATCGAGCACCTTCCGAGTCACACGTCTTATCGTCTGGAGATGACTACGACACTCATCACCGGAGCGAACAGAGGGCTCGGTTTTGAGGCCGCCCGTCAACTCGTCGCCGCCGGCCATCAGGTCTGGATCGGCGCGCGCGACGACGCACGCGGTCAGCAGGCGGCCGACGCGGCCGGCGCCAGATTCGTTCGGCTCGACGTGACCGATGACGCATCAGTGGCCGCGGCAGCCGAGAGGGTCGAAGCATTGGACGTGCTCGTCAACAACGCCGGCATCAGCGGCGGACGCATCAGCCCCAGCGACGCGACGCCTGACCTGATGCGGACGGTCTTCGAGACGAACGTGTTCGGACCGGTTCGCGTCCTCCGTGCATTCATCCCGTTGCTCGAGAAATCGCCCGTGCCAGTGGTCGTCAACGTCTCGAGCGGTGTCGGCTCTCTCAACCTTGCCGCCGACCCAGGAAGTCCCTGGCGCGAGGCCGTCTTCCCGGTCTACGCGTCGTCCAAGGCCGCGCTGAACATGCTCACGATTCGGTACGCGGCCGCCTTTCCGCGGATGAGGATCAACTCAGTCGATCCCGGGTTCACGGCAACGGACTTCAACGAGCATCGAGGGACGCAGACCGTCGAGGAGGGTGCCGAGGTAATCGTCCGCTACGCGCTGATACCCGTGGACGGGCCAACCGGTGGCTTCTTCGACCGGGACGGCCCCGAACCCTGGTGAAACGCTAAGGGAGTGCGCCCGTGTCGAGCCAGGAGCGGAACCGCTGCACATCTTCCTCCGCCCACGGGCCATCGCAAGGCATCTGACCAGCTGCGAGCGCGGCGTAGATCGGCTCCGCGTGCGTCCGCACGTCCTCGTACGAACCCAGGTCAAAGGCGGACTGCATCGATCGGATGTCGAGATCCCTGAAGAGCGGCCGGATGTCTCTGGCGAAGCTCAGTTGCTGTGCCATCAAGTCTCCTCCTCCGTACCAAGCCGTCGCGTCTCGCTCCAGTCGAGGATGAGCTCGCGTTCGGCGAAGTACCAGCTTTGATCGATCTTAGTGAACGTATCGAGATACCGGAGGGAGGCGATCATGATCTTGCGGTTGCCGTCCTCGGTGTAGACGTGGTGCGCGATCGTGTAGCTCTCCCCGCTGGCGTGGTTCCCGTCGATTGTGACCGTGCTTTGGCCGTTGAAGTGCGTCGTTACCTCGTAGCGATTGAGGTCTTCGAAGATGGGCCCGAGCGCTTCTCGTCCTTGCAGAACGTAGGTCGGCTCGCCGCCTTCGCCGTCCATGTAGACGGCGAAGCGGGTGTCGTCCGTGAAGAGCGCCTTCTGGCCATCGGCGTCGCGGCGGTCGGCGCAGTGTGCGTACGCGTCGAAAAGTTCGCGCAACGCAAGCCGGTCGGCCGCTTCAGCCGGCGTGAGCTCGGTATGGACGGTCATCGACGGAGACCCCCTTCAGAGTCGGATCAGGTTGACGCCGGCGAGCGGGTGGTGGATCTGCTGCATGGCCCCGCCTGCAGCCAGGTCGCCGAGGTCGATTGCGGCGAACCCCGCGTCCTGGAACAGCGTGACGACCTCCGACTTCGCCTCGGCGTCGTCGCCGGAGATGAACATCACGCGCCGACCGCCGGCCTCCTGCGGGTCCGAGCCGAGCACTTCGGCGCCGAGCGTGTTCGCGGCCTTCACGACGCGCGCGCCGACGAGAAGGTCGGCGACGAGCTCGCTCGATGTTCGCCCGTTCAGGTCGTCGGCAGCCCAGTCGTTGGTCGCGTCGATCACCGCCTTCCCTTTCCAGGCGATGCCCTGAACGGCTTCCGGGACGCTGCCCCACGGGACAGCGATGACGACGATGCCGGCCGCCGCTGCCTGCTCCGCCGTTCCCGCCGAAACACCATCGCCAAGATCCGAGACCACTGACGCCAGCGATTCCGGGCCGCGGCTATTGGCGATCACGACGTCGCGGCCGGCCCGCCGGGCGGTCCGCGCCATCGCCTGCCCGAGCCGCCCAGCGCCGATGATGCCCACTGAATCGGTCATGGTTGCCCGTCGTATTCGGATGCGAAGAGATAGCTCACTGCAAGGCTCCGATACGGCCGCCAGCGATCCGACACCTCAACGACTTCGTCTTCGGTCGGAAGGTGGTCGAAGCCGTACGCACGTTGGATCGCGCGCCGGAGCGCGAGGTCGCCCGACAGAAAGACGTCAGGCCGATCGAGAGCCACGAGCAGGAACCCGCGCGCGGTCCACAGCCCGATTCCGGGTACTTCGGTCAGGGTCGCCTCGACCTCGTCATCGGTCATCCCCGACAGCGCTTCATCGCTCAGGCGTCCGTCGACGAACCTCTCCGCGAGCGCACGCAAGGTCTGGCCCTTTCGCGCCGAGAAGCCGCTGTCGCGCAGCACCTGCGGATCAGCCGCGAGCAGTTCGGCCGGCGACGGAAGATGCCCTCCGAATCGCTCGCGTAGATGCGAGACGATCGCCCGGGTCGAAGCCACGGATAGCTGTTGGCCCGCGACCTGGAAGATGAGCGTCCCGAAGGCATCAAGCGGAGGAAGCTCGTCCAGCCAGGCCCGTGGACGGAAGTCCGGCCTCGCGTCGATCAGCCGCGCGAGCACCGGGTCCGCCTTCCGAAGGAACTTGCGCGCCTCAGGATCGGCGATCGCGGCTCGCTTGCTGGGTGGAGCCTCCACACTCATGTTTTTAGCAGCCGCCCGGGGGTCATGGCTTCCTCCGCAGCGGGCCAACACGGCGACTACGAGGAGCCACCTCAGCCGGTGCTCGGGCCGATGACGCCGTTCGCGAGTGCGAACATGACGAGCTCGGCACGCGTGTCGAGCTGCAGCTTGCGCATGACGTGCGCGCGATGGGTGTCGACCGTCCGGACCGAGATGAAGAGCTGCTTGCCGATCTCCTGATTCGTGTAGCCGAGGGCCAGCAGGTGCATGATGTCTCGTTCTCGATCGGACAGCGGCTCGAGAGCCGGTGAGCCGTTCGGAACGACGAGCTGTGCGCCGAGATCGGGCTCCACATAGCCGGCGCCGCTGGCCACTAGGCGGATCGCAGCCACAAGGTCACCATCGGATGAGTGCTTCGGAAGGTAGCCCGCTGCGCCGGCGGAGAGGGCCCGGCGCACTGAGCTCGGCGCGGCCTGCGACGACACGACGAGGACTTTCGCCTCCGGCGCGACCTCCGCGAGCTCAGGGATTACGTCGTAGCCGTTCTTCTTCGGCAGCAGGAGATCCAGCAGGATCAGATCCGGCTGAACCGCACGCGCCACGATGACCGCCCGTTCAGCCGAGTCCGCCTCGCCGACGACGGAGATCCCGTCCTCGCGTTCGAGCCGGCTGCGCAGTCCCGCACGCAGGAGCTCGTGATCGTCGACGATCACGACGCGGATCATGCGAGCGCCTCGGTGAACGTGAGAGTCGCGCGCGTGCCGCCCGAGGGCCGCGCAGACAACTCCAGTGCACCGCCGAAGCGGGCGGCGATGCGACGGCAGAGCGACAGACCGAGCCCGCTGCCGGCGTCGTAGCGATCGACCGCAGCGAGACCGACGCCGTCGTCGTCGACGAGCACACACCACGAGAACGACGAGCGCGTCGCGGTCACTTGTACGTGCTCGGCGCCGGCGGCGACGGCGTTCGAGAGCAGGTTGCGCAGAATCACCCGGAGCGCGGCCGGCGCCAGCGGCAACATCGTCGCCACATCGGCCGTGACCTCGATCTCGAGGTGGAGATCGTCGACGGCGTGCTCGAGGCACTCCGTCACAGAGGCGAACGTCTCGTCGCTCGACCCGCTCCGCGACGCCTGGAGGAGCGTGTCGACGAGAAACATCGCGTCCTCGACGGACCTGGACGGGTCGTCGGCGACGAGCGCCGTTGCGAGCGGGGTCTTCAACTCGTGCGCGACGAGCGCCGCGAAATCCTCGAGCGCCTCGTTGCGCTGAGCAAGCTGGATCGTCGTTCGCGCCAGGCGCTCTTCGGCCCCACGCCGCCTGATGATCGGCGCCAGAGAACTCAGGACCGACTCGACTTGTGGGCCCAGAGGAGCACCGTGGAGAACGAACACACCGGCCGGCCCGAACGGCAGGCTCTGACATCGACCGCGAGCGGTCCCGGCGACGGCGACGAGCTCGAACACTCCGTCCTCATCCTTGGCCCACCACTCGGCCCTCGTGGCCCCGGAGTCGCGGCGAATCCGTCGGACCACTGCGTCCAAGCCTGATGCGAGGTCGTCCGCCGTCGCGAGCGCCAGGACCAGGTCGTGCTCGATTGATTCACGGCCCTCGAAGTCCTGACGAACCGGAAGCTCAATGACGTTGGCAAGGGATGACATGACTACGCAGCGTCGAGCAGGAGCTGTGGGCGACTCGCGCGGAACTCGATCCCCCGGGAGGCTGCGTGCGCAAAGGGGTGGTGGAAGACATCCAGCGCCCGCTCGTGTTCGCCGAGGATGAGCTCGAAGTAGTCGTCGTTTGCGGCGTCGTCGACAGCGATCGTCACCAGGTTCGTCGATCGACTCCAGAGGAGTCTCACCGTGATGCCGTTCGTCTCGCGCGACGCCAGTTCTGTCCGCGAAATGTCGTCTGTGGCTTCGAACATCGCCAAGTCCCTTCCGTGGGGGAGGCCTTTTTACCTGGTGAAGATTGCGTTAAGCGGCCTTGCGCCGAAAGCCGACCAGTGCGCCTCTTTCCATCCGGACGGCGGGGATGCCTCCGTACCCGCTACCGGGCAACGGCGTAAGGTTGGGACAATCGTGGAAGCCCAGGCGACCACCCCCAGTCGCGTCGTCGTGGCCGACGACGACGTCCTTCTGCGCGAAGGGCTCGCCAGTCTGCTCGAGCGATCCGACTTCCAGGTGGTCGGCCAGGCGGGCAACGGGGACGAGCTGGTCGAGCTCGTCCGCGAACACGACCCCGACTTGGTCATCGTCGACATCCGGATGCCGCCGACTCACTCGACCGAGGGACTCGTTGCGGCACAGACGATCCGCGACGAGTTTCCGGAGACGGGCATCCTTGTGCTATCGGCACATGTCGAAATCGACGAGGCGACAGAGCTCCTTGCGGCGGGCGATCGGATCGGGTACTTGCTCAAGGGTCGCGTCTTGGACGTGGACGAATTCGTCGACTCGTTGCAACGGATCGCGGCGGGCGGATCCGTCGTCGATCCGGGTCTCGTGCAGACACTGGTCAGGGCGCGGCGGGGCCATGACCCGCTCGCGGATCTCACGGCGCGCGAGCGCGAGGTGCTGGCCCTGATGGCCGAGGGCCGCTCGAATGCCGGCATCGCCGCTCAGCTCTGGCTCGCCGAGGGAACGGTCGAGAAGCACGTCCGGCACATCCTCGCCAAGCTCCATCTCCCCGAGACGAAGGACGACCACCGCCGCGTCCTTGCGGTCGTCGCGTTCCTCAAGAGCAGCAAAGAGAAGGTCTAGGCCGCGCGCTCGAGCGTGTCGCGGATCGCCTGTGCCGAGAGGCGCGTCTTGGCGATGAAACCAACGGCAGGGCTTCGTTCGATCAGGTGCGCGAGATCTTCTTCCGCGTGCGTGGAAACGAGGATCACCTTCGAAGACGCGGCTGAGATGTCATTCAGCTGCTGCGCGAGCTCGAAGCCGTCCTCGTCTCCCAGGTCGATGTCGACGAGCGTCACGTCCGGCCGGAGCTCCTTCACGAGTCGAATCGCCTCCGCGCCGTTGGACGCAACTCCGACGACGTTCAGCCCTTCACGTCCGAGCAGCTCAGCAGCGCCCTCGAGGAAGAGGGCGTTGTCGTCAACGATGATGCACCTCACCGACACTCTCTAAGGATCCACAATCAGATGCTCGTCCGCATCCCCGCTAACTGGAATCCTTCGGCGAACAGCTTGCTAGCCCGCCGGCTGCGGCAACTCGAGCTCGACTGGCAACTCAACGGCGATCTGGGTCCCCTTGGCCGGCCGACTAGAGACGCGAATCGAGCCGCCGAGCGCCTCGACGCGGTCCGTGAGGCCGACGAGCCCTGAGCCACGCGCCGCATCTGCTCCGCCAACGCCATCGTCGCGAACGAATAGCAACAGGCTTCGCTCGTGCTGCCCGAGCGAGACGTCGATGCGCGACGCCTGCGAATGCTTCACCGCGTTCGCAAGAGCCTCTGACGCGACGAAGTAGGCCGCCACCTCGATCGGCTCCTCGAGGCGCACGTCGGTCGTGATATCGAGGTCGACAGGGATCGCGGAACGGTGCGCGAGCGCCTGCAACGCGGGGCCGAGACCGCCCTTGGACAGGATCGCCGGATGAATCCCACGCGAGATCTCCTGCAGATCTTCGACCGCAGCGACCAGTCCTGCAGCGACGCCTGACAATTGCGCGCGCAGGTCGTCCCGCTCGGGAGGTAGGTCAGCCTCCGCCGCGCGCACCGCCAAACCCAGCGAGACAAGCCGCTGCTGCGTACCGTCGTGAAGGTCGCGCTCGATCCGCCGGCGCGCATCGTCCGAGGCGGCGACGATCCGTCGGCGCGACGCGGCGAGCTCCGCCGAGCTTTCCGTGTTTCCAATTGCGGTTGCGATCAATTCGCTGAACTTCTCGAGACGCTCTTCGGCCTCCGGGGGCAGTTTCTCGTCATACGAGACGCTCACCACGCCCCACAGACGCCCCTCGGCGTAGATTGGGCTCGCAGCCGTCGAGACGACGCCGAAACGACTTGCGATCGCGGCGAGCGGCTCCCGGGCTGCCGAATAGTCCACCTGGTCGACTCGAACTGAACGCCCGGTCCGGAAAACCTGGCCTGAAGCTGGGAGATCGTCGAGCTCCCATCGAGATCCCACGGGAACGCCTTCGTCGCCAGGCCCTGCGCCGACCACGACGAGCGCCGATGCATCGTGCTCGAACCTGCCGACCATCGTAAGCGACGAGCCGAATAGTCGACCGATCTCCTCGCCGACCGCTGAGAAGATCGCGTCGGGCTGCACTCCTTGCGCGACCAACGTCGCGACGCGCCGCAGCGCGGCCTGCTCGTCCGCGAGCCGTGCAAGAGCGTCACCCGACTCCGCGTTGGCGATCGCCGTCGCGACGAGCTCCGTGAAGGAAGCGAGACGCGCGTCGGTGTCCGTCGGCAGCGGCCCTTCGGTCGAGGTAGCCGTCATCACGCCCCAGAGATGTCCTTCGACGACGACCGGGCTTCCGACCGCCGACTTGATGCCCGCCTCCCTCGCGGCGACGCCGATCGGGTCGGTCGCAGCTGAGAAGTCGTCGATACGAGCGTATCGACCCGTTTGGAGCACCATCCACGCGACGTTCGTGCCCTCGGTCGGCCACCGCTTGCCGGTCGGAAAGGCAGCCTCGCTGGTGCTCCACGAGGCCACGGTGGTAACGGTGCCGTCGAGTTCGTAGCGACCCATGGTGGCGCTTCCGACAGGTAACAGGCGGCCGACCTCCTCGGCGACGGCCGCGAACAGATCCTGAGGCGACGCCCCTTGTGCCACCAGCGTCGCCACTCGCCGCAGCGCCGCCTGCTCGGCGGCTACACGCTCCAGCTCGTCGCGTGACTCGGCGTTAGCGATCGCGGTCGCCGCCAGCTCCGTGAAGGCGGCAATACGGGTCTCGGCGTTCTCGGTCCATGCATCGTCGCCCCGAGTCGCGGCCATCAGCGCACCCCAGAGCTTCCCCTCGACGAGGATCGGCGCCCCGACGGCCGAGCGCACGCGCAAACTCCGTGCTCGCTGCGTTGCCGCACGCTGCCACGCCTCCTCGTGGCTGTGCATTTGCGCCGGCGCGCCAGTCTCGAAGATACGGGTGGCGAGGCTGTCACCATCCAGTGGAAACCGTGTCCCGATCGGCAGCGAGGGGCCGTCGCCACTCCAGCTGGCGATCGTCGTCGCTGTGGCGTCGCCGGGGAAGACATGCAAGACCGCAAGGTCGGCATCGAGGAGCAGCCCGACCTCCTGAGTGACGGCCGCGAAGACCTCGCTGGGGGACGGCTGCTGCGCGACGAGTACCGCCACTCGGCGCAGCGCCGCTTGCTCATCGGCGAGGCGGCCGAGCGCGACGCGCGACTCGGCGTTGGCGATCGCCGTCGCTATGAGCTCGGTGAAGTCTGTGAGACGGGCCTCAGTGTCTACGGCGAAAGGCTTGTGCCGCAGCGAGAAGAGCACCATCGCCCCCCACAAACGTCTCTCGACCACGATCGGGCTCGCGACTGCCGAGCGCAGGCCGGCGGCACGAGCGACAGCAGCGAGCTCGCCGGTCACGTGTGCATAGTCCTCGACACGGGCGGGACGACCGGTCTGCCGAACGGTTGCAATCACACCCGGGCTGTCCAGCGGCCGGCGCAATCCGATCGGGAACAGCTCGCGATCCCTTTCGCTGAAGCCGCCGACTACGACCGACCCGTCCGGCTCGTAGCGGACCAGCCTCACGTGCGGGACGTCGAAGACGCGGGCGACCTGCTCGGCGACGGCAGCAAAGAGCTGATCAGGCGCGGACTCGCGTGCGACGAGGGTCGCGACCTGCCGCAAGGCGGACTGTTCGGCGACGAGTTCGCGAACGTGCCTTTCTGAGCGCTCGAGGACCTCGACCGGCGCGGATTTGGCATGACGTGTGGTGACCTGGCGGAGGAGGTAGGCCTCACCCTGCCCAAGTGCCGCAGCCACACCAACCGACCCGTCGTACAGAACGACCTCACAGCCATCCTCGGGGATGTCGAGCGGCTTCGAGTGTGTCGGCCCGGCGCCTGCGAGTAGGTAACCGTCGCGGTTCACGAGCAGATCCGTGCTCCTCGTCATGAGATCGCCGTAGCGGCGCCTCAGCCGACCGTCGTGATCGTGCCGGAGATCCAAGAGACACTCCTCGATGCTTCTGGCGGCGGCGGTCACCAGGTCCAGACTTCGTGGGTGCGCGGTCTTCCAGAGGCTCGAGAGGTCGACCAGCGCGACGACTTGGCCTGACACCGGATCGTGCACGGGAGCACCGGAGCAGACCCAGTCGTGATGGCGTTCGTTGAAGTGCTCGAAGGCGAATACCTGAAAGGCGCGGTCTGCGGCCAGCGCCGTCCCGATCCCGTTCGTACCGTCGGCTGCCTCGCTGTACCGCGCGCCCTCGACGAGATTCATCACCGCGGCACGCTCCTTCAGCGACTCGTCGCCAACTCTGTGTAGGACGAGCCCCGACGCATCGGTTACGACGACCACACCTCCCGACTCCTCGGCTACCTTCCTGAGCTGCTCCGTCAGCACGTCGGTGAGCGACCCGAGCGGATGTTCGAACCAGCGCTCGAGCACCTCCGACTCATCGGCCTCGATCGGAGCAAGCAAGTCAGTCGGATCAAGGCCCGTCGCAAGCGAGCGCCGCCACGACTCGACGATCCTTGGCCGCAGTCCTGCTGTGGCTCCAGCCGGCAGGCCGGGACCGAGCGCGCCGTCGGCGAGCAGACGCTCCCAGCTTCTTTGCAGCTCTCGAGCGCGCCTCAGCGGATCCGTCTCCGCTCCGACAGCCAGCCACTGCGACGACATGGCTCTGCGATGATATGCCTCTCGATCGGGCCGGCGGGACCTTCCGGCGCAGCTTGCTAGCCGGCGGTCGCTGACAGCTTCAGCTCGACCGGCAACTCAACGGCGATCTTCGTCCCCTCACCCGGACGGCTGGAGACGCGAATCGAGCCGCCGAGCGCCTCGACGCGATCGGTGAGGCCGACGAGGCCTGAGCCGAGCGCAGTGTCGACTCCGCCTCTGCCGTCGTCTCGAACGGACAGCAACAGTCGATCGTCTCGCTGCTCGAGCGAGACGTCGATGCGCGACGCCTGCGAATGCTTCACCGCGTTCGCAAGAGCCTCTGACGCGACGAAGTACGCTGCCACCTCGATCGGTTCATCGAGACGCATGTCCGTCGCCAAGTCGAGGTCGACAGGGATCGCGGAACGGTGCGCGAGCGCCTGCAACGCCGGGGCGAGACCGCCCTTGGACAGGATCGCCGGATGGATCCCCCGCGTGATCTCCTGCAGATCTTCAACCGCAGCGACGAGTCCTCTGGCGACGCCTGACAATTGCGCGCGCAAGTCGTCTCGCTCGGGAGGTAGGTCGGCCTCCGCCGCGCGCACCGCCAAACCGAGCGAGACGAGCCGCTGCTGGGTGCCGTCGTGCAGGTCGCGCTCGATCCGCCGGCGAGTCTCGTCCGAGGCGGCGACGATCCGTCGGCGCGAGGCGGCGAGCTCGGACTTGTTCTCGGCGTTCGCGATTGCGGTCGTGACGAGCTCGGCGAACTTCTCCAGTCGCAGTTCCGTGTCGGGCGGCAGCTCCTCTCGAGCGTTCATTGCGATCACGCCCCACAGGCGGCCCTCGACGATGATCGGGCTCGAGACTTGCGAGTGAACCTCGAGCCGACGCCCCGCTTCGGCCACCGGCCCAGCGTGCGATGCCCAATCCACTACGCCGAGCCGAGCGGAGCGTCCGGTTCGATAGACCTCTGCGGACGCCATCCCGTCGGCGAACTCCCAGCGCGTTCCGATCGGGACTTCAGTTTCTGCCGAGACCCCCAGGAAGACCACGGCCGCAGGGTCGTGCTCGAATCGCATGATCGCAGCGATGGCACCGAACATCTCCGCAATCTCCTCGGTAACCGCCGCGAAGATCGCCTCGGGCGCGACCCCCTGGGCCACCAGGGTGGCGATACGACGCAGTGCGGCCTGCTCCTCAGCAACGCGCTCTAGTGCTTGTCGCGCCTCGGCGTTTGCGACTGCTGTCGCGACGAGATTGGTGAACTGGCCGAGACGCGCCTCCGACCGTTCGGGAATCGGCTCCGGATCGGTCGAGATTGCGATGATCACGCCCCACAGGCGGCCCTCGACGGTGATCGGTGCGCCGATGGCCGATTGGAAGCCTGCACTCCGCGCCGTGCGTGCGATCTCGCCAGCCAGATTGCTGTAGTCGTCGATGCGCGCGGCACGCTTCGTGCGCGCGACCGTCACCATGACGCTCGGGTCGTCGAGCGACCAGGTGCTTCCGGCCGGGAACGGGTGGTCGCCCGACGCGGCAATCACCGTCCCCGTGGCGTCTCCGTCGTAGCGGACGAGCTCGATCCGCTCCAACCCGAGGAGGGTCGAGACCTCGTCCACGACTGCGGTGAACACTTCTTCCGGGGCCGCCCCAGCGGCAACCAGGGTTGCTACCCGTCCGAGCGCGGCCTGTTCGTCGCCGAAACGGCGCACCTCGTCGTGCGACTGCGCGTTCGCGACTGCGGTCGCGACCAGGTCCGTGAACGCGGCCAGCCGCTCTTCCGCGCCAACCGGAAACTGCTCCGCCCTCTGCGTGGCGACGAGCATGACACCCCAAAGTCGCCCCTCGACGATGACAGGGGCGGCAATCGACGAGCTCCAGCCGAAGCGGCGGGCGATTTCGGCGGCTTCCCCCGAAGCGTCGTCGTACCCGTCGACACGGGCGGGCTTGCCGGTCTCGGCCACCATCGTCAAAACGTTGTGGCCGCCGATGACCGAGCGAGTCCCGAGAGGCACGCCTACCGGAGACGCGCTCCAACTTCCGATCGCCGTCGCAGCTCCGTCGTCGTCGTAGCGGCCGAGAACCGTGATGTCGGTGTCGAGGAGCTTGGCAACCTCGGTCGCAACCGTCTCGAAGACTTCAGTGGATGGGGCGTCACGGGCGACGAGCGTCGCTACCCGCCGTAGCGCAGCTTGCTCGCTCTCGCTGCGGCGTTGGTCGGTGACGTCGCGCCCGATCCCGTACATCACGCGCTCCTCGGGGACGGGCGTCACCGTCCACTCGATCAATTTGTAGGAGCCGTCCCTACAAAGAATCCGGTTCTCGAACGCAAGAGCCTTTGCGCCGCCCACCACGCGACGTGCCTCTTCCTCGGTGCGGTCCCGATCGTCCGGGTGGACGAACTCCATGAACGGCCGCGCAAGCGCCTCGCGTTCGGTGTACCCGAGAACCGCCCCGACTGTCGGATTCACGCGCTTCCAGTAACCGTCGAAGCCCGCGAGGATGACCATCTCCGGAGAGAGCGTGAAGTACCGCTCGACCTCACGCATCGCAAGCCTGCGGCGTTCCGTCGTGACGGCGAGCGCGCCAATGACGGCGGCGAGAGCCAGCCCGGCGACAAGCACGAGCACTCCGTCGCGCAAGGATTCGATCTGCGTCACCGCGAGCGCCCCGGCGGCCACCGCTATCACCAGCAATACCGGCACGATCAGGCGCAAACGCACGTCGGCCCTGGTCATCCAAGGATTATTGTCCTCCTGGCGCGGCCCCCGTGGCGTAGGAGCCCCGCCCATCAACTGCGACAGTTCCCCGCCCACCGTTTACACGCTAGGGGTGTATCGGAACTCCCACGCTTCGGGATCGAAGCTGTAGTGCGAGAAATCCACGACGTCTGAATAGACGAAGTCACCGTCTCTTTCCTTCACAGGAACCAGTAGGCCGTCGTTCGGCCCGCCGACGACTCGTGCTTCACGGGTGCGATGTTTGTCGCTGTTTCGCCGTAGCAGTCTTCTCATGAGGCTCGAGGACGGTCGTGGGGCGGCGGCACGATGAGCACAGGCCGTCCCGCATGTTCGGCGACGGCGTGCGAGACGCTCCCCACGAAGGCTTCACGGGCTCCCTTGAGGCCGCGGGAGCCGAGCACGATCACGGCCGCATCGACTTCGTCGGCGACCTCGACAATGCCTTCCCAGCTCGGCGCGGCGACATCAGCTCGCGCCTCCGCGTCGAATCCGGCGCGTCGGGCGAGTTCCGCGCCCGCTCGTGCGCGTTGCCGGGCGTCGTCCTCGTTGACCTCCTCGAAGGCCGCGCCGGGCGTCACCGGCGCCATCACGGCGAGGCTCTCCGCCGGTGTCAACGGCGGGCCGACATCCAGCACGACAGCGCGGCGCGGTCCGAGGAGGTCGGCCGCTGCGTCGATTGCGCGCTGAGCGTCGTCGGAGCCGTCGTAGCAGATCAGGATTGGGGCGTCGTTCATCGGGTCTCCTTCGTCAGGGTTCGTTCCAAGTCTTCCGATCTGATGCCGATGCGAGCATCGGCCTGTCCACCGATTCTCTGCGCACGCTCCGCAAGCGATCGCGTCTCCTCGGATGATGCATCAGCTGAGAATCTCGATGCTGTGTGTATGCATCTGCTCGCCCTAGTCGCCGGCCGTATCGCTGCCTGATGCTTCGCGCCAGACCGAGCCGACGAGGAGGCCCGCGACGACGAGCGGAAGCAGCCACCACGCTGACTCCCCGCCCCGCTCCAAGAGCCACGTTAGGCCGAGCCCGCCGGCGAGCCCGAGGGCTACCCGCCAGTCGTCGCCGACGATGAAGTTCCACCAGAAGAGAGCGAACGAACGCAGGAATCTCATGAGGAAGCGGGTGCCGGACTAAGCGTGAGCCGTCGCCGCCGAAGCTCACGCGTGAGGGCGTAGGACACAAGCGAGAGAAAGGCGAGGATGGCGAGAATCGCGAGATCGGCTCCCGGCCACTCGACGCCGGCACCTTCGCCGCCCCAGAAAACGCCGAAGCTCGTCAGAAGCAGGCCCACCACATATTTGAGCGAGTTCTCCGGCACCCGCTCGAGCGGGCCCCGGACGAGAAGTCCGACTGCGACGACGAGAACGACCGCGGCGGCCGCGGCCCCCGCCGCAAGACCGAGCCTGCCCTGGGTGCTACCGAAGCTGACGACGATGAAGGCGACCTCGAGTCCCTCCAGCAAGACGCCTTTGAACGACACCGTGAACGCGTACCAGTCCACTCGATCGGGCGCCGCGGTCGGAGCCGAGCCGGCCTCGTCGCGCTCTCGGGCAAAGGCAGCGGCCTCGTCGCGCTGGGGGCGATAACCGGCCGCGCGGAGGATCGCCTTTCGCAGCCACTGCAGGCCGAACGCGAGCAGCAGCGCACCGACGACGAATCGAAGCGTGCCGATCGGGATCAGCTGCAAGGCGGGCCCGAGAGCGGCCACGATCACCCCGAGCACGATGGTGGCCGCGCCGACGCCGATTAGCGTCGACCGCCAGCCACGTACGACTCCGACGGCGAGAACGATCGTCAGTGCCTCGACCGCCTCGACCGCGCTGGCGAGAAATGTCCCGAAGAAGACGAGGATCGTCGAGCTCACAGGAGGGCCACCGCACAGTTGAGATGACGGGCCGGGCGCGTCACGTGCAATCACAACGTCGGGCGGTGCGCCGCCGTCCGCAGGCCGCGCAGCGTGCCGGCGTCCGTAGGGAAAGCAGTCGCTTGCTCGTGCCTGCGCGCACCATGAGGCAGCCGGCAATCGCCGCTGCGATCGCGGGCATCATCTGTTGGCTCGTGAACTGGGTCATGCTCGCCATGGTCGCTCCTGGTCTGGGCGGCGGCATCGGCTGGACCACCGACTTGCTGCGGAAAGGACGCGGCGCGCCGGCGAAAAGGCCGGCGCGCCCCTGAGTGCTAAGACGCCGCCTGCGGCTTCGCGCGCAGACTCTCGACCGCTTGCTTCAGGTCGTGTTCGAGCAGGCGCTTCCAGCCGATCGAAACGACCAGCTCGCTGACGCCTTTCACGAGCTCATACGCCGCGATCAGCGCGAGCAAAACGAGCGCGCCCGCGCCCGGCTTCGCGAACATCACAATCCCGAACAGAATCGATACCAGACCGGTCAGGATTAGCAAGGCCCTGTCGCCCCCGTCGAGGGGAAGCCAGAACCCGCCGCCGATTGTGACAATCCCGAGCGTGATCGCATACGCGCCGACCACGTAGAGCAGCGCGAGCGCCGACAGGTCGGTCCTGGCGAGCACGAAAACGCCAAACGCGATGCTGATCAGGCTCGAGAGGACGAGCCAGCCGCGTCCGCTGATGGCCGGGCTGCGGATCGCAGTGATGAGCCCGACGACTCCGTTGACGGCCGTGAACACGCCGAACACGATCGCCAGCGCGAACAGGCTGATTCCGGGCCAGATGAGGATGACCACGGCGAGGGCGATCGAAAGGACGCCGTTGATCCCAAGCGCCCACCGCACTCGCTTCAGCTCGGTCCCTGCCAACTGCCCGGCTCGTTCGATCATCGAATCCATCGATGAACCTCCTGATTGGTTATTGAACGGCTTGACTCTCGTCCGCCTGGCGGTGGTCGCGAATCGGAGAGCGCGCTGACGCCGTGCGGGAATCCCGCAGTCTGCGCCGGTAATTCGCCGAGACCGTGCAGCCTTTTGCGCAGCTCGTCGGTAAACCCACCGATGCGCGAACGCGCGGCTGAGGAAAGCATCGGCGCATGCAGGCAAGCGACGTGACGCGCACGGCTGCGAAGGCGACGGCGGCTGCGGTTGTGGTCGTGGCGCTCGCGTTCGGGCTCTGGAAGGTGAGGAGCATCGTGATCCTGTTGCTCCTAGCACTCACCTTTGCGGCGGCGATCCGGCCGGGGGTCGAGTGGCTTCGCCGTCGCCACGTGCCGCAGTCGCTGGCGATCTTCTCTTTCTTCGCGCTCGTGCTCGGCGCAATCGGCCTGTTCTTCTGGCTGGCCGTGCCTCCGGCGCTGCATCAGCTTTCAGAGGCGCTCCAGCAAGGTGGGCCCGCCGCAGCACCGAGTCACTCCACCGGGGTCCGACACGATGTCCTCGCCTGGGTCGACCGCCAGCTCCGCGAGCTTCCACACGGATCGAAGCTGCTCCACCCGATCGCCGCATACGGGCACAAGGCAACGAGCGCCGTCGTCGCCACGTTCTTCACGCTTGCCGCTACGTGGTACTGGGTCTCCGAGCGAGATCGGATGATCGAGCTGCTCTCGGCGATGGCCCCGGAATCGAAGCGAGAGAAAGCCAGGCAGACCTACCTCGCGATCGACGGCCGGCTCGGTGCCTACACCCGCCTGAAGTTCTTGATGGTCGTGATCGTCGGCGCCGTGCTGGCGGCGGGCTTCTACCTCGTCGGGCTGAACTACTGGTTGCTCGTCGGCGGCTTCGTCGGGCTGGTTGAGATCGTGCCCGTGATCGGACCGCTGATCGGCGCGATCCTCGTCGTCGCCGTCGGTCTGCCGCAGTCCGTGCACGTCGTCGCATTGGCCTTGCTCTGGCTCGTTGTCGTGCGGGAGTTCCAAAGCTACGTCGTGAACCCGCACCTGATGGGGAAATCAGTCGGCTTGTCGCCGCTCGTGACGCTTGTTTCCGTGTCCGTTGTCGGTCTGCTGTTCGGCGGCTTCGCGGTGATCCTCGCGATTCCCGTCACGTCGGCGGTTGCGACGATGATCGACGTCTTCGTACTCGACCACGAACCTCCCGCCGAAGCGCCACGACGTCAGCGCCGCGCACTCCCCAGTCGGGCGAAATGATCTGAACGACGCCGTTTCGCGCAGCGCGTCAGCGATCTCGCCGATGCTGCGGAACGGCAAGCCGACCAGACTGACCTCGATGCTTCCCCTTTCGGATGGACTCCCGGCGCGGCGCTTCCCGATCGTCAACGTGGCGATCATCGTCGCCAACTTTGCGGTGTGGCTGTTCTACGAGCTCCCGCATCTGAACTCATCGATATTCCATGCGTCCTTCTATCCGTGCACGGTCACGCACGCGTGTCACGGGCCGGAGCCCTGGGGCATCAGCTGGATCACGGCGATGTTCCTGCACGGAAGCTGGGACCACATCCTCGGCAACATGCTGTTCCTCGCAGTGTTTGGCAAGAACGTCGAGGACGCTTTTGGGCATCTCCGTTACCTCGGCTTCTACTTCGTCGGCGGGTTCGTGGCGATGATGACGCAGACCCTCGTGACGCTCGCGTTCGGCAATGCGGCAGACGGTCGTGTACCGAACCTCGGAGCGAGCGGCGCGATCGCTGCGGTCCTCGGCGCGTACTTCGTGCTTTATCCGAAGTCCACCGTGTTGGGGCTGGTCGTGATCGTGCCGGTGCGGATCTCGGCCTGGTTCTTCCTCGGCTTCTGGTTCCTGTACCAGCTCTTCGAGGCGAACTTCGGGCTCTTCGGCGCGAAGGCCAACGGGGGAGGCGTCGCATTCTTCGCCCACGTCGGCGGCTTCCTCTTCGGCGTCGCCGTCGCGTTCTTGCTCAGCAACCTCGGGCGCGTCACCGCACAGGACGACGGACAGGCCCTTCGCGTTCCCGCCTGAGCGGCTGGCAGCGAACTTTCCGCAACCGCTCAGCGGCCCCACCGATGCCGCATGGGCCTGTTCCCGTGGATGATTTCGCTGACCGGTGATTCGTGGGCACGGAGCCCGCGGCCGGAAGACGAAAGGGATTCGACAATGTCCAACAACGATTTGGCGCGCTACGTCACCGAGGAGCTCTACTGGGACCCGAAGGTCGACAGCGCAGCCATCGCGGTCTCGGTCGACGATGGTGTCGTGACGCTCCGCGGCACGGTTGGCAGCTTCCGTGAGAAGCAGGACGCAAAGCACGATGCCGAGCGCATCTACGGGGTCAAGGACGTCAAGAACGAGCTCGAGGTGCGCATCCTGACCGAGCACCGGCGTTCGGACGCCGAGCTCCGCGGTTCCGTGCTGCAGGCGATGATGCTCGACAGCCTCGTCCCCTCGACGATCGACGCCAAGGTCGACGACGGCGTCGTCAAGCTGACGGGAAAGGCCAACTGGCAGTACCAGCGTGACGAGGCCGAATCCGTCGCAGGCAATCTCCTCGGCGTCACGGGAGTCGAGGACGAGATCGACCTCATCCCGCCGGGACCGACCGCTGACGACGTCGAGCACTCGATCAAGAAGGCGATGGAGCGGAACGCGAAGCTCGACGCCGAGAGCGTCGCGGTCGAGAGCTCCAACGGGACGATCACGCTCCGCGGAACGGTCAGCTCCTGGGCGGATCACGACGAGGCGGTCGCGGCCGCCTGGGCGGCACCGGGCGTCACACGCGTGAAGGACCATATTCTCATCGCGTACTGAGAACGGCTGCCGGCGGCACGGGCCTGTCGAGGTCCGTGCCGCCGGGCCGGAAAGGAACGGCCTGATGGAGCAATCGGCTCTGCTGAAAAACGTGTCGCACCTTCCGCTCGAACCAAACCCGGTGCTCCTCGAGCACGCCAAAGAACGAGCGGAGAGCGTGCAGAACCGGATCGCGGATCAGATCACGACCTTCGCCGGCTCGATGTGGTTCGTCTACATCCACATCATCTGGTTCAGCTGCTGGATCGGGTTCGGCGTCGAGAAGTACCCGTACGGCCTGTTGACGATGATCGTGTCGCTCGAGGCGATCTTCCTTTCGACCTTCGTGATGATCAGCCAGAACCGAGCCGACGCGAAGCGTCAGGTGATCGCGAATCAACAATGGCAGACGGTCAAGGAAGAGGACAAGCAGAACGAGCAACTGCTCGACCTGTCAAATCAGATCCTCGAGCTCACGCGGGCGATCCACGAGGCCGCGATTCTCCAAGCAGGGACGCCGTCCTCGCCGTCCTCGGGAAATGCCTGACAGCGTGAAATCGAAGCGCCGGCGCACCAGGGGAAACGAGGCGCCCATGGTCATCGGCCCGCGCGATGTCGCAAGGCTCTTCAGGCAGCTCCTGACGACCATCCGCGGGCCGAAGAAGCGCTTGTGACTCCCGACAGGGCGCAGTAGGGTCGGTCGCGGAGTTCTCTCTATCCCAGAAAGGAGATCCAGGCCCTCTCTTCCGAAAGGAGACCATCATGGGTGATGGCTCAGCGGGGCCAGTGGTCCTCGTTCACGGCGGTTTCGTGGACGGCTCCGGCTGGCAGGCCGTTTACCACCAGTTGACGAACGACGGCTACAGCGTCAGCGTCGTCCAGAATCCGACCCTTTCACTCGCGGGAGACGCCGATGCCACCAGGCGTGTCATCGACGCGCAGAGCGAGCCCGTAATTCTCGTTGGCCACTCCTACGGCGGAGCGGTGATCACGGAGGCGGGCACCGATCCCAACGTGAAGGCACTCGTCTACATCGCGGCCTTCATGCCGGACGCGGGCGAGTCCGTGCAAACGCTCATCGCCGATCTACCACCCGAAACCGGGCCGCCGATTCTGCCGCCGCAGGACGGCTTTCTCTTGCTCGACCGGGCCAAGTTCCCCCAGGCATTCGCAGGTGACGTGGATGCCGAACTGGCTGAGTTCATGGCCAACTCGCAGGTCCCGTGGGGACTCGAGGCCGCCGGCGGCACGATCAGCGAGCCCGCATGGCGGAGCAAGCCAAGTTGGTATCTCGTCACGACCGATGACCGGATGATTCCCCCATCCCTACAGCGCGAGATGTCCAAGCGCGCCGGTGCGACGGTCGTTGAGACCCCGGGCAGCCATTCGATCTATGTGTCACAGCCGGGCGTTGTGGCTGACCTCGTCGAGCGGGCTGCTTCCGAAGTGGAATCACCCGCGCTGGCCTAGAGCCAATGTAATCACCGGCCCGCCGCCAACGCGTCAGGACGGCGGGCCGGTTCTTGAATCCGACTGGGTCGCCATCGGCGAGCGCAGTTCCCAGTACTTGCGCTCGCCAGGACTACAGTACGGCGTATGGAAGGGACGACACGCTCGACGGAGTTCGTGGCGCTCGCGCGCTCCGGCTCGGAGCATTACGCCGGGCTCGAGACCTTCCCCAATCCAGGGGTGTCACACGTCGCACTGAGGAGCGACGAGCTCAGTGCCGTATGCCCAGTCACCGGTCAGCCCGACCTCTACTGCGCCACCATCGAGTATTGGCCGGGGAGCCGCTGCATCGAATCGAAGTCCCTGAAGCTCTACCTTGCCGGTTACCGCAACGAGGGGCACTTCTGTGAAGCGCTCGCCGTCAGGATCCGAGACGATGTCGCAGGCGCGCTGGAACTCCCGTTCGACAAAGTACGGGTGATGCTCGAACAAAAGGCGCGCGGCGGCATCACGATCACAGCGACCTCTTAGGTTGTGCCCGAGGGCGCGATACCCGATGAATTACTACTAAGTCACCTCACGCAAGCGGCCCGTCTCGACCTCGTAGATGAAGCCGCGAACCTTGTCCTTGTTGGGGATGAACGGACTGGCCTCGATGCGCGCAATCGACTGTCGCACGTCGTCCTCGAGATCGTCGAACGCCTCCGCCGCCCACTCCGGCTTCACTCCCGTCTCAGCCTGGACCTGGCGGCGGAAGTCGTCGTCGCTGAAGGTCAGCATGCCGCAGTCGGTGTGGTGGATGAGCATGATCTCCCTGGTTCCGAGGAGCCGTTGCGAGATCGACAACGACCTGATCTCATCATCGGTGATGACGCCACCGGCGTTCCGGATCACGTGCGCATCGCCTTCGCGCAATCCGAGTAGGCCGTATGGGTTCAGGCGCGCGTCCATGCAGGCGACGATCGCCACCTGCTTCGCAGGCGGTAACGGCAGATCACCGGCGTCAAAGGATTTTTCGTACGAATGCGCGTTGCTCACGAGTTCGTCGGTCACGCTCATGCTGGCTCCTCCCGCTTTCGCTATTGAAGCCATAACGCTATCTGAAATGAAGTGAAGAGTCAGGCCGTTCGGAAGGCCGTCCCGTCATGAGCCCTCGGCTCGCTCCTTCTCGGTGTGTGGGAGTGGCACGGCTGCGCGGGACACCGGCTCGTTGACGAGGCTGAGCACCCGCATGCCGTAGACGAAGACGATTGCGCCGCCGAGCCAGCCGCCGACGGTGAGCAGGCCAAAGCCGATCAGAGTCAGCACAAAGGCGCCGGCGCTGACGTCACCGTGCGTGTAGCTCGCGTGGCCGAAGATGGCTGCGAGCGCGAAGAAGATGGTCGCGCTGACCATCGCGAACATGTGGATGGTCGCCGTCTTCCAGATTTCGCTGCCCCACTCCAGAGTCAGCCAGTCTGCGAAGCCGGTGAGCGCGGTAAAGACGGTGACGATCAGACCGACGACGAGTGCGATCCACCAGCCGTAGGCGCCGTTCGAGTGAGTAATCCCGACAACGTCGATGAAGGCTGCGATCGTGGCGAAGGTGTAGATGCCGATCGTTGCATCGGTCAGTGGTGGGTGGATCGGGTGGCCGGGTAGACCGTGCCAGAGGTAGCTGAGCTTCACGGTATGCCTCCTGGATCAGCCATCATGGATTAGCCATCTCGATCTACGGTTACCACGTTTCAAGAAAATGAAGCAGCGGCTCGACGATCTGCTCGCGGTTACGACCAAAGGAGGCGTACATGGAATGGGCTGCGCTTATCGCCTGGCTGATCACAGCAGGCGGCGGCTTCGTGTTGCTTGCGATCTGGCTGATGCGAGGCGGGATGCAGCAGGCGCAGGAGGCCGGTAATCGGATCCGGCCGCCCCTGATCCTCAGCCACTTCCTGCTCGCCGCAGGAGGGCTCGTCGTCTGGATCATCTTCCTGATAACAGACAACGATGCTCTTGCCTGGATCGCGTTCGCGATCCTCGCGGTCGTCGCGGTGCTCGGCTTCACGATGTTCGCGATCTGGTTTCGGCGTCGCCAGGCGCAAACCGGCGGGGCCGAAATGGCAACGCCCGGCGTTCCTCCGGAACAGCACTTCCCGGTCCCGGTCGTGGGGGTCCATGGACTGCTTGCCGTCACGACTGTCGTGCTCGTGTTGCTCACCGCGCTGGACGTCGGCGGCTCCTAAAGGACGCGCGTGCCGGGGAGAGAGCGAGGGAACGGAGGGCGGCGAGATCCTCGAGCGGTCGAACACGAAGGGAGGTAATTTCCAGATCGTGTTCATGGCCTGACCGAGAGAGGAGAGAGCACGTGACGGTTCAAGACATAATCAAGACACATCCAAAGCCGACAAGTGTCGATCACGACGCGCTTCTGCGCTGTATCGAAGAGTGCCTCGACTGCGCCGCCAGCTGCACGAGTTGCGCCGACGCCGATCTCGCGGAGGACGACGTACACGAGATGGTGCGCTGCATTCGCCTCTGCCTCGACTGCGCCGACACCTGCGCCACTACCGCACGGATCGTGATCCGTCAGACCGAGCCGGATCTTCGCGTCATGCGGGCAATGGTCGAGGCCTGTGCGGCGGCCTGCCAAGCCTGTGGTGATGAGTGCGAGCGTCATGCAGCTCATCACGAGCACTGCCGCATTTGCGCCGAGGTCTGCCGCCGCTGCGAGCAGGCGTGCAATGACCTAGTCGCAGCCATTGGTTAAGGCATCGAGCCTGGAGGGTCTGGATGCGCCGAGGAGCGCCTATCCCACAATCCGCATCTCGTAGCGGCTGATCTGGCCGTCGCGAATCGTCAGTTCGATCTGCCTTTGGCGTTCGTAGGCGAAGTCGCCCGTCGCCTTGACCCGATAGGTCTCGTGGACGTCGGAGACGACACGGCCATCGCCCAGCTCAACCCACTCGCCCACCTCGAACTCGGGGTCGAGGTTCTCCGGCGGTGAGCCCCAGATCAGCTCCTCCTTCACCTCGTCGAGCCCGTGCAGGGTTCGCTTGGGAGTGACCCATTCCACATCTGCAGCAAGGAAGGGGTAGAGCGCTTCGCGGTCACCGCTCTTTGCCGCTGCCTCGAGAGCGATCCGAAACCGCCTCGCGATCTCCAGGTCGTCCGCGCCCATTGCTCCGATCTTAGAGACGGCAGACTGCCCGCTGCGCACAAGGCTCCGCGACGGCTGATACAGCGAGCGCGACCTCGCTCCGCGGCGGCGACCCGGAGACGCATGTGCCACGATTTGCGCCTTGGACTCTCCCGACGCCACTGAGATTGCTGCACCGACGGGCGACGGTCTGCAGGAGATCCCATTCGGCGAGCCGCGCTGGCCGCCTGTTCTGGCGCTGCTTGTGTTCATGGGGCTCAACATCGGTTTGCGTCTATGGCTTCCGCAAGATCGGTTCAGCGGCGTACCTTGGCTCTTGCCAGGGATCGAGCTCCTGCTCCTCGTCGCACTGCTCGCCGCCGACCCAGGCCGTGTCGCGAGCCGCGCGAGCCGCACGAGAGCGCACCGCGTGGTGATTCTCCTCGTCGTTTTGCTCGTTCTGGGGGCGCTGTTTCTGACAGCACTCCTGATCTACGACCTGATCATCGGAGCGAAGGTGACGCAAGCGCCGGGGCCGCTCCTTGCCGCCGGCGCCCTCGTCTGGCTCGGCAACAACCTCGCGTTCGGGATGCTCTATTGGCTGATGGACAGCGGTGGACCGATGATGCGGGCGCGGCAGCCGCGTCAGATCGACTTCGCCTTCACGCAGCAGCTGAGCCCAGAGCTCGCGCCGCCCGGCTGGCGGCCGGTCTTTCTCGACTATCTGTACCTCGGCTTCACAAACGCAACGGCGTTCAGCCCCACCGATGTGATGCCACTCACACACCGGGCCAAGTACGCGATGGTCGTGCAGTCGACGGTCGCACTTGCGCTGGTCGGCCTGGTCGTCGCCCGAGCCGTCAACGCGTTCACCTAACGGCGCCTCACCCCGACGGGCGATCGGTCAGCGCGGCTTCGATCCGTTCGAGCCGCCGAGCGATCTGCGTGAGCTGCTCCTCCGTCGGAGAGCTGGGGCCGGAGAGGGTCTGCTCGCGGCGTGAGCGTGACACGAACGTGCTCGTGATGGCGGCGGTGATGACCGTCAGGAAGCCGATCCCGACCAGCATCACAACCGCGGCGACAAGCCGGCCGGCGACGGTCGTGGGGACGTGGTCACCGTACCCCACTGTCGTTACCGTCTGCACGGCCCACCAGAGCCCGGATCCGATCGACGGAAAACCCTTCCGGTCTGCGACCGTCATCAATATTCCCGCCGCGACCGTAATCGAGGTCGACACCGTGGCGATCACGACAGCCGCCCCGCGCGGACTCGCGGCGCGGGCCACCACTCGGTCGAGTCGCTGTTCGAGTCTCGTCTCGTCTTCCATCACGGTCGAGTTCGCGCTCACCGGTGCCCGTCCTGCAGCAGGTCGTCCTTCTGATGTTCATCCCCTCGGGGTGAAGCGCGGCCGGCTCACTGATCCCTAAATGGAGGGCGAATGTGTCGCTGGCTTGCGTATTCGGGGTCGCCCGTCCTGCTCGAGGAGCTGCTCTATGGCCCGAAGCATTCGCTGATCGTGCAGAGCCTCCACTCCCAGCTGGGAGCGGAGGAGACGAACGGTGACGGATTCGGAATCGGATGGTACGGGGCGCAAAGTGCACCTGCCGTCTTCCACAGCACCGAGCCCGCCTGGAACGACCGCAACCTGCGCGAGCTCGCCGGCCACATCAATTCCGGAGTCGTCTTCGCGCACGTCCGGGCTTCCACCGGCTCTCCGGTCCAGCAGACAAACTGTCACCCGTTCCGCCACGGTCAATGGCTCTGGATGCACAACGGACTGATCCACGACTTTCAAAAAGTGAAGCGCGACCTCTTACTCGCGGTCGACCCCATGCTCTACCCCGAGATCGAAGGCACGACCGACTCAGAGATCTTCTTCCACCTCGCGCTCACGCTCGGCCTCGAAGACGACCCGCCGGGAGCGGTCGCGCGTGCTGTCGGGCTGATCGAAGAAACCGGACGCAGGCACGGCGTCGAGCATCCGATCCAGATGACCGTCGCGACGACCGATGGCGACCGGGTCTGGGCTTTTCGCTACTCGAGTGAGGGCAAGTCGCGATCGCTGTTCTACAGCACCGCCGTCGACACCCTCCGCGCGCAGTACCCGGACAATCCGGTGCTCCATGCGCTCTCCGACGAGACGCGACTGGTCGTCTCCGAGCCGCTCGGCGATCTCGCCGGCGCCTGGAACGAAGTCCCCGAAGCGAGCTACGGCGTCATCCAGGAAGGGCAGGACGAGCTCCTGCCCTTCACTCCCACGCACGTCAGGGCATGAAGCCGAACGACGTCAGGAAAACGAAGCCTCGCGTCCTGTTGGTGTACTACAGCCACACGCAGCAGGCCAAGAGGGTGTCCGATGCGCTGGCCGGAGTGCTGCGCGGGCGCGGCTGCGACGTCACCCAGGCCGGGATCGAGTTCACGGATCCGAAGTACGCGAAGAACTTCAAGGTGTTTCCCTTTCGGCACGCGGTCTTCGGCATCCTCCCGCTGCTTTGGCCGCAGCTGCGGCGAAAGACGGGGCAGATCCGCATTCCGGACGAGGCGAAGGGAGGTGACTACGACCTCGTCTGCTTCGGCTCGCCCACGTGGTTCTTCACGACCAACATGCCGCTGCGCTCGTACCTGGAGTCGGGCGAGGCACACGCCGTGCTGGCCGGGAAGCCATTCGCCGCGTACGTGGTCTGCCGCCGCTACTGGAGCATCAACCTGAAAGAGGTCAGGAAGCGCGGCACCGCGCAGGGGGGCAAGTACGTCGACGGGATCCGTTTCACGTACGAGGGCGGCCAGATTCGATCGTTGCTGTCCCTGCTCAGCTACTTCGGCAAGGGCGAGATGCGCGAGCGCTCCTTGGGAGTCAAGATCCCGCCGACCAATCTCAAGCCTGACTTCGGCGATCAAGCCGAGGCGTTCGCTAACAAGCTGGCGGACACCACCCTAGAGCCGTCGGCGCAGATTGCGCAAGCACGTTCCCCGGAACGCGTTACGTGATCGTCGCGCTGCCGTGGCATCGGCTCGCCTTCGCATGCCTCCTTGCCGCGAGGTCAGTCGACGCCTCCGGCGTGCTCGAGTGAACAGTCAACCACCAAGACGAGAGCCACGTGCTCGGCCCGTCTCAGCGTCAATCTCGAGTGCGACCCGGATCCAGTCGCTGCAAGTGACGTGCCGCGGCGGAATGCAGCGACACAGCTGACTGTTCTCGGCTGACCGTGAGCGCCAAGTCGCAGTTGAGCGAACACGCTCGCAATCAGTTCGCAGACCGCGTCGCCTTCATTGTCTACGGCTCGATCACCGTGCTTGCCGCAGTCGGCGGACTAATACTCGAGTCCCAGTCTCTCAAGCCGTGGCAGGCGACGGCCGTATTGGTCGTCATCACCATCTCCGCCTGGTTAGCGCACTC